>Ga0206130_10000624_pt1 | contig 57741 bp, 62 predicted proteins | sample Helgoland_Spring_9_FD_148637 | JGI IMG/M metagenome (GOLD analysis project Ga0206130, IMG submission 148637) | Pelagic subsurface seawater microbial communities from Kabeltonne, Helgoland, North Sea - Helgoland_Spring_Bloom_20160512_1 | ecosystem: Environmental > Aquatic > Marine > Epipelagic ... | reverse complement strand
GTCTATTTTATATATATTTACTTTAGGAGCAAGTTATGAGAGATTTTCTGAAATTGACGTAGCTAATCCTTTTGAAAATATAGAAAATATTTATTTTAATATATTCAATAATCAAAAAAAAAAAAAGCATGGTTATAATATTTTAGCAAAAAAAATAAAACAAAATGAAATATTAAAAAAAGAAATAACTATTTACGGTGATAAAATAGAATTTAATAATGATTTGTTAGATATTGTAAATTTAACAAATACGACTAGACAATTAGATGGTTCCTTATTAACAGAAATGAAGATAACAGAAAAAATAGACTTAAATTCAATAAAATTTAAAGAAAATCAAAATTTATTGTATAAAATATTTGAATTTTTACGTAAAGACGCCTCATATCGTATAGAAGATTATAAGATGGATATAGAAAATGTATCTTTGAATGATTTAAAATATAATCCAGTAGATGAACTGAAAATATGTGCTTGGATGAAAGATATTAAGATAAAAATAAATAGTACAATTAATGAAATTGAAAAAAAACAAAATTTAATGTCTTTAATATTTAATTCAGTAATATTTATTTTAGAAGAATATTTAAATAATTTTAGAAATTTAACGAAAGATTCAAAAATAGCTTTTGATATTCGTTCAGATTATTTTACTTCAATGTGGAATATGGAGTTATTAAAATCACAATTTGTAAATGAAAAAGCATCCTATACAATTAATTATAGTGATGTTGATATAAGTAGATTAAAAGAATATTGGAGAATAATTGATGATACTATACAAAAAAAAGAAGAAATATCTAATCATTCACCAATTATAAAAGAAAATACACAAAAGATTAGAGAAATTCTTTTTTCTAGTAAACAAAAAAAAGAATTATTAAAAAATACTACATTAAAAAATTTATTTATAACTGATTATAAAACTAGATTATTGAAAAATATAGCTTTTAGAATTAAATTACTATACTTATGTTGTTATAATACTGAGTCATTATTTGATATTTTTTTTAAATTACCAGAATATATATTTAGTGGAGTACTAACAGAAGAAATTTTACAATCTTTCGATGATTTATATAATGATTTTTCATCTCAAAACTTAGTTACTAAAAATAATATTAAAATAGAAATTATTGATTGGATTAGAACTAATCCTTCTCTATTAAATATAACGATTCCTGACTTTCATGACAAAAAATTATATTTTTCAATGTCTTTAGATTTAGATAAAAATTATGAATTTAATAAAAGTTTTTTTTTACAAGAAAAAGAACTTTCTTTGATAGAAAAACAATTTAACAATATAGATTTATATACTTTTATAAAATTAATGAATTATCTAAAACCTGATCCAAGTAATTTAATTAATGAATTTATAACAGAAATGAAAGATATTATTTTTGTTTTAGGAAACAAATCTTTAGAAAATATACGTAATGAATATAAAAAATTAGTATGTAATAATGATCATAATTGTCATATTCAAGATAATAATTTAGATATTGAAAAAAAATATAGTAAAATTGAAGTTAAAACTAATGAAATTATTGAAAAACTTTATTTATCGGCATATAAATTCTTAATTTTAGAAAATTCTTTTGAAAATTCTCAAAAAATTTATGAGTTTCCATATTCTACAATATGTAGTACGATTTCTGCAGTATTATGTCATCTAAATTTGAAAATTAATAATCATCATTTATTATCGAATAGAGATAAAATTCTAATAATTATGTTTTATCTATATAAATTAGAAAAAATTAAATTACAAGAAACAAAATCTATATCAGTATTTAGACCACAGATATTTTTTGATTTTAAAGAAAGAAAAAATGAATTAACAGGATTTTCTTCAGATTTTATTAATAATTTATTAAAAATTATTAAGGGATTTATCTTTGTTTATTTTTTTGACATGACAACTTCGCCAATAACATTGGATTCAACATTTATAGAAACCTTTTTAGGAGTAAATGAAATAGAAATTAAGAATATGGATAATAATGATTTAAAAGATCATGCAGATTCTGTAGATAGTATTACTTTTAATTATGATAAATTTTTATCAAATAACCTAATAAATTTATTTTTTGTTGATGAATATTATGATACATATTCTAATCGTCCAGATACTGTTTATTTTCTTCAAGACATTGAAAATAGTGAAAAAATTATAAAGATAGGTGATAATGTGAGAATTATTAATGGAATTAACAAAGGAACCTATGGAACAATAATTAATATACTTGTGGCTAAAGATACAACAAAAGATTCTGAAGAAATATTAACATATATGTTAGAAGAATATAGTTCAAAAGGCTCGCCTAAAGTACATTATGTAAGGAAAGATGATCTAGAATTAGAGCCAATGTATAAAACAGTTCCTTATTTTTTTGAGGATGACTATGAATATTTATTTGAAATTATTTTCTTAACACAAACACAAACAAAAAATATTTCAGAAAATATCGAAAAATTACAAAAAAATATACAAATGTTAACTACTATTTACCATATAATCGATAAATCAGATGAAACAAAATTAAATAATATATTTCTAAAAGAGACACTCAATGATATACCTTTCAAACTTAGACCCAAAATTATAAAAAAATATACGGATTATAAGGAAAATATTCATGAAATAAAGATTAATATAAAATATGAAAAAACTACTTTACAAGAAAAACTAATTTTTCTAAAGAAAAATGAACACGAAATTAATAAAATAAGCAATGATATTGATCATCTATTTTCTATTAAAGAAAAATGGACATATGAAGATGAAAAAAAAATAAAAGAAATATTTGAATACTTTTATGGTAAAAAGATATATGACGGAATTTGGGTTATGACAGAAGAAAGTTGGGGATTTGAGGAAGAAAATAGTAAAATTGAAATAAATTTAAAAAAAACAAATGATATTCGTTTATTAGATGAATTACTAACTAAAGCAGGAGTTTTCAAAAATTCTGGACATTATCTATATATAAAATATTTAAATCCAGGTGAAATAAATAAATCCAGGTGAAATAAATAAATAAATACTTTTTAATTTTTAGTCTAACATTTAATATTTTTATTATAAAAACAAAAATATTAAATAATTTATTAATAGTTTTTACATCCATAACATTTTCCAATTAGTACACTTTTTACAATCATCACAATCAACACACTTTTCACAATCAATACAATTAATACAGTTTATACAATTGGTACAATTGACACAATTATAACAATTTTCACAATTAATGCAATTAATATTACCATTTTCATCCGGTAATAATACACCTGATTTACCTCCTAAATGTATTTTTTTTTCAATAAAATCATACATAGTCCATTCTTTTTCTATTATTTTATCTTCAATTCCCTGACCTACATTTAATGCTAATTGAAGTACTTTTCTAGGAGTAGGACCGTTTTTTTCATCATTAGGAATACGTACAGTTTGATTTAAAAAATGTTGATTAGGTTCTCCGAACAAGTCGCCGTCCGTATGAAAATCATCTTGATCTTTATGATCTACTGGTAATACTTTTTTTTCATAAATTGGTGGACTCCATTCATATTTGTCTAAAAGAGATTCACCAAATTCTGTATCAATTGAATCTTTCATTGATCTCCACCAATTTAATGGTAAATCTTTTTCTGATAAAGTATTTTCTTTTTCCTTTTTTCTACGAACGGATGCTTCATAGCGAATTTTATTAAATCTTAATTCTAATTTTCTTATCATATTATTACTAGAAACTACAGATAAATCTCCATCTTCATTATAACACATATTATCTTCATCTACATAACAAGGGTACTCCCATGTTTTTGAACCATAATAAGGTACATCATCGTCTTCGCTACTACTTTGACTGCTCGTTTCATAAGCTTCGGGTTTTGAACATAATATGGGTTCTACTTGTCCTTTTTTACAGACAAAGTCTCTATCAGGGTGTACATCTTTTAGGCTTTGCATACCTTCTCTTGTAAATCCAGACTCTCTATCTATATTTTGTTTATCATCCTTTAGTATTTTTGGTGGGCTTTCACTAAATGTTATTTTTCCGGATCCATTTAAAAATTTAATATATTTCTTTAATATACTCAATCCTTTATCAGTAGTAGTAGTATAAGATATATTCGTTACAGGATCTCTAATAAAATTATAGTTCATTAAATTATATATAGAGAATAAATTTGATTTATTTTATTATTATTTATAATTAATAAATGCCTTTTTCAACTAAATCTTATAAAAAAATTTTATTGTTAGAAAAAATATTAAAAGAATTTTTATGTAGTGTAGAACCTGAATTAATTGAAGGTGAATATGAACCTCTTGGTATAAATTTTATTAATGATATGGTTTCTGATCCTTTGAATTTGAAAGAGCATAATTTTCATAAAACAGATCTATCTCTTTTAAACATTGATGATGGTTATCCCAAAGCATATAGAGATTGTGATGGAAAAATAGTAGCAATTCAATTAAGAGAATGTAAATTAAATAAAATATTGATAGGATGTGGTAATAATCCTACTAGTATTTGTTATCATTGTCCATCATCTTCAGATTATAATAAGGAATGTATTTCATTTGGTCAATTAAACGGTGGTCAATGGTGGTCCGATACTATTATAAGCCAACATGAACAGGATTTAGAAGATGGTATTACTCATCTACATAGTGAATATATTACAATTGATTGTAATATAACAATGAATCCAACTATAATAACTTTTTTTGGCTGGTATAAGTTACCAGTTGAATTACTTCCTGATAATAGTATTGAAGAAATTTGTTTTGAGGGAATTAATTTATCTGGGGCAAAATATTTTAAACATGATTATGAAAGATTGACAGGAAAAACGTTTAGTTGTTATAGAGATATTGCATTTGAATAGTTTATATTTATGGAGTTTGTATATAAAAATAATTATTTTTTTTTAAGTATTATAATAATAATTTGATATATATTTATAAATAAATTATATATATTATTACTAATAATGTCTGCTGTTAACAAAATTTTAAGAGCTTACAATAATAATAAAAATTTTATTAAGAATACTTTACTTGAAAAAAATAATAGATTATCTGCTAAATATGGATGTAATATCTTTTTAAAACGTGAGGATCTTCAAGCAATTCGCTCCTTTAAAATTAGAGGAGCTTATAATAAAATTAATTCACTAGATGAAGACCAAAAAAAAAATGGGATTTGTAGTGCAAGTGCTGGAAATCATGCTCAAGGGGTCGTACTATCAGCTCAAAAATTAGGCAACATAAAAGCTGATATATTCATTCCAGAAAGTACACCGTTACAAAAATTAAATGCTATAAAGAAATTTTCAGGAACAAATTGCTCATTACATGTAATAGGAAAAAATTTAGACGAAGCATTCTATTACTCACAAAAATTTAGTGAGGATAATAAAGCAACTTATATCCATCCCTATGGAGATATTGATGTTATACATGGACAAGGGACTATTGCTGTTGAAATTTATAATTTAATCAATCCTGATTTTATAGTTTCTTGTTTAGGTGGAGGAGGATTAGCTAGTGGATTAGCTTTATATTCTAAAAATGTTAACCCTGAATGTAAAATAATCGGGGTTGAACCACTTATGTGTGCGGCGATGCATGAGAGCATTAAGCAAGGTAAGGTGATTAAGTTAGAGGACTACGATTCATTTTGTGATGGTGCCAGTGTAGCACAGGTTTCTGATATAACATTTGACATTTGTAATAATTATTTAGATGATATTAAATTAATTTCTAATGAAAAAGTATGCCATTCAATTGTTGATCTATATCAAAATGATGGAATTATAGTAGAACCTGCTGGAGCTCTGGCAATTAGTTCTTTAGATGAAATAGTTGAATCTTATGGAGAATCAATAATTGGTAAAAACGTAGTAGTAATAATATCGGGAGGCAATAACGATATTTTGCGTTATCCACAGATACAAGAGATGGCTTTGCGATATGAAAATTTAAAGCATTATTTTATAATTAATTTCAACCAAAAACCTGGTGAATTGCGAAAATTTGTTAATAATATATTAAATTCAAATGATGATATTACTAGATTTGAATATATAAAAAAAAATTCTAGAAGTTATGGTCAATGTCTGGTTGGAATTCAAATAGAGAAAGCTGAAAATATAGAATATATTAAAAATAATCTTAATAATAATAACATTAATTATATTCATATTAATGAAAATGAACAACTAATGAATTATTTGATATAATAAAAAAAAATTGTTTTTATAAATATGGAGTAGAATTTCCTTTACAATCGACGGAAATTCAAGAAAAGTGTAAAAAAACAATACAAAAAATTTATGGTGTAAAATATATTATGCAGAATCCGCATATTTCAGAAAAGCAATTAATTAAATGTTTTAAATCAAAAATTTATGTTTTTCCATCAGGAAAAGATGTTACAATTCAAGGCTATGAAAATTTTGCTTTAGATTATTTGATAAATATTGAAAACTTATCAGAAAATGAAATCATAATTTCTAGGAAAGAAGTACCGGAATGTTGGTATTATAATGAATCCAGGAATAAATTATCAAGATATTATATAGATATATATATACCTTCTCAAAATAGGTGTATTGAGGTTAAATCAATGTGGACTTATAAACAAATATCAAAAAATATCTATCCCAAATTATATGCGATAAAAAAATTAGGCTATAAATGTGAATTATGGATATATGATGAAAAATCGAAAAGTTGGCAGTGGGAAATAATTTAAAAATAAAATTGTAATATTTCATAATATAGATAAAAATTATACTATTTGTAAAGCAGACTAGATTAACATTTATATGGATGATGGTGAAATTCCTATTTTATTTTTAAGATATAATCCAGACAATTATCAAATTGATGGGGTAAAACATAAAACTCCGCAGAAAAAAGAGAAAATGAACTCGTAAAATGGATAAAATTTTATGAAAAAATAGAAAACTTGAAAAATTACAATTTATCTGTCCAATATCTTTATTATAGTGATGGAGATAATATGAAACTCCATAATATTGAACCTTATGGAGAATAATTTACCTCCAAATATAAATATATAAAATAATATTTATATAAATTATGAATAAATATTATTTAATAAAAAAAAATCTAAGATATTTAATTATATTAATTTTTATTATAATAATTAATTTGTTTATAGATAAAAGAATTAAATTTATAATTAATTTTATAACAGTTTCAATAATTTTAATTGGTTTAAATTTAGTAATAAATGAAAAAGAGAGATTTGAATTAAAAGATGATAATTCTTGCCCTTTTAATATTTATTATATTAACTTAGATAGTAGAAAAGATAGAAATGAGCATTTATTGAGTGAAATTAAAAAATTAAATTTTAGTAATAAGAATATAATTAGAGTACCTGCTATTTATAACAAAATAGGAGCAATTGGATGTAGTCAATCACACATAAAAGCATTAAAGATGGCTTTAGAAGATGATAATAATTTTGCTACTCTAATACTAGAAGATGATTTTACATTTAGAAGTAATTTGGATGATCCAGCATTAATTATTAAAAAAATTCTTGAATCAAATATTGAATGGAATGTAATACTTTTTGCAATAAATGGATCTAGTTCCTCAACACAATATGACTTTATAAATAAGGTGGATGATAGTCAGACTACTTCAGGATACCTTATAAAAAAAGAATACATTCCAACTCTCTTATCACTATGGGAAGAAGTAAATAATAAGGTTAAAGACAAAGAGGTACCACTCGAGCACGAGGAGCATTGCGATATATCTTGGAAAAAACTACAAGATAATAAATGGTATGTAACGAACCCAGTATTGGGATTTCAATATCCATCATATAGCGATATAGCGAAAGTACCGGTCGCCTATAATGTATAGATATTGTATTTAGTAAATATTTATCTTTAATATCATTTACTTAATACAATTAATTATTTAAATATATCACAAATTATAAATATATATGTATAGAATTTATGTTAGAAGTTATTATATTAGATACAAAAAAAATTATATATGAAGCATATAATCCAAAATTAATATGGAAGAAAATATTTAGTGTATCTTTTATGCGTATAAAAAAACTATTAGCTGTATTTATCAACGAAAAATTTGGTTATATTTTTTTAGGATGGAATGGTATTGAAAATAAATTATTAGATAATGTTGGTAACGACACAATTGTTCTATATGAAAATATATATCAATCAAAACTAAATCAAACATCAGTATTATTTTTTTTAAAAAGAAGAGCGATTTACTGCTTGTTAACTATGATCACAACAATTTTTCAAATTATAGTATCGTATCTAGGTTTTTGGTATATTACAATTATAATATCTACATTAATGATACCTATTACAATATTAGATAGACAATGGTGTGCTTTAGTTACTAAAATGCCTCCTCGCTATGAAAGATCACTCATTCTCCAATTACAAATGTGCTCACAACTTCATTTAAAATCAGATGTATGTATTGATATAAAAAAAAGAAATACAATTCGTAATAATGTAAAAATTGGATTCTTAAAAATACCTGATATTATTCTCGTAGGTTTTGAAATTTTAATGGGATTTATTCAATTTTGTACTGGTGCGATTATATTTGGAATGACTATCATAAATATCATGGACGTACGATGTATATTTGATATTAACTTAAAAACATGCATGTATATAGGAATATTCGTTAGATTATTAAAAGAAATAACTAATATTGCTTCAACATCCATTGAATGGATACTCACTCCAATTAAATACAAAAATAATATTGATCTAATAATTGAATTTGCTCAAACAATTCAAGAACAAAATCCTACAATAGATTTGTTACGAATTATACGTGAAAAAAATTTAAATGTATGTGAATGTTTACTTAGTTGTGAATGGATATATAATATAGAAAAAGATATTGAATGTAAGCCATGTACTTCTGCTGATATTTTAAATCAAAATAAATCATCTCTAATCAAAAGAAATGAAATGATAAAAACACTCGCTACTATTCATTGTGCAAATTTAACTGTATGATTATTAAAAATTTGATTAATTTTATATTTTTAATAAATATAATAAAGATGTCCCCTGATATTTTGCCAATATCTTATTTAAGTGAAGTTACATTTTATGATTTTAAATTTGAAATTTGTTACACAGAATCCAATAATAATAATATTGATTTTATTTGTTATAGAATTTTATCACCAAGCGGATATAGTCATTCTTTTGGATTAGATATCAATAATCCATTCATTAATGATAATTTACGTGAAAATTATTCTAGTTTAAATGAAAATAATAATTATTTATATGATAATTATTTAAAGTCTTTAATAAATAGATCTATTAATGAAAATTATATTCCAATAAATTCAATATCTTATAGACAAAATACTCATTCCCATATATATAATTCTAATAGAAATGATAATATTATAAATAATGATGATGAGAATATTATAAATAATGATAATATTATAAATAACGATGATGAGAATATTATAAATAATGATGATGAGAATATTATAAATAACGATAATGAGAATATTATAAATAATGAAGAAATATCCAATGAAAATTTACCAATAAATACTATTTTGTTTGATGAATTCCAACGCAACGCTGAAAGTTTTTTAGAAGATTTATACTTCGTATATTCAATTCCTTTAAATTTTCAAATTCATGTAAAAGATATTGTTTATCAAACAATATGGGTTGTTTATGAAACGATTATTAATATCCCTGATAATTATTGGGAAGAAGATATTATAAGATTAACAGAAACAGAATTTAATCTAATAGTTAATAATGAAAAAATGAGCAATAAATTATTAGAAAATTTAAATTCTACAGACAATATGTGTTCGATCTGTCTAGATACAATAGATTATAATCAAAAAACTACAGTTCTGAAATGTAAACATATTTTTCATTATGATTGTGCTAAAACGTGGTTTACAAGTAAATGTCATCAAGTAACTTGTCCCTATTGTCGATCCGATATTAGAAAAAATAATAATGTAATATATCAACCATCAGAAACATATTTTACATAATTATTGGTCTATTTAATTAATTGTGTATTTTTGATAATATTAGTTATTAGTTTACAATCCTCATATGAAAATAAAATATCTTTTTCATATTCAGAATCATAAATTCCATACCAAAAATAAACATTACACGATTCATCTTTCCAATTTTTAAATACTTCCATTATGTCTAATATTTCATCTTCATATTTTTTATAAATATTATTTAACATATTGTATTGATCCGGTGATATTTTAGAAATTTTAATTAGTTCATTGTTAGCTTTAAACGATTCTCCCGTTGTATGAAAAATAAATCTGGAATAATTCCATATAATTTCAGTAACCTCGTTAATGTTTAGGCATATGCCAATTATAACGTTATGTATATAATTTCCTATATTTTCAGTATGAACTAAATACATTACTATATTTATTATACATATAAATTTTTTTTTTTTTTTCAGCTAATTATGCATTTTTTTCTATTTCCGTTTTCTTTTTTTGAAGTATTATCAATAAATACTTTTCTACAATCATGTCTGCATACAGGACATAAAGGATGTGTACATTTTTGAGTAAGCCATTCTTTTATACAATTTTCATGAAATAGATGATTACATGGTGTAGATTTAATTTCTTCATTTTTTTCAAAATCTAGAGTACAAATAGGACATTGTTTTTGTTCATTATCAGTTGAATAATTAACATTTTTAATCATTTTTGAAAACATTTCGTGTGACATATTATTTTGAATAGGTTGTGATTCTTCCAAATATTGTACGTGAATATCATTAACAGTAGAAATTGAATTTACCCAGCTATTTATAAGATTAAATATTTCATCAATAGATTCAGATCTATTATTATCAAAATAATTATTCCAATAATTAGTATATGTAGTATTATTAATAGGTGGAATAATTGTAGATGATTGTGTAGAATTAATATTTATACTAGTAGTATTTGTTAAATCTACATGATTTGGTAAATCAATAAGAGGATTAGGTAAAGTATCGTAATAAACACTAGTAATTCTGTTATTATTTGTATCTAGGCCTAAATTAATTAATCTATAACTATTATTAGTTAATATCATTGCGAAATGTTGGTTATTATTCATTTTCAATAATATAAAATTGATATATTTTTTGTTATTATATCAAATTTATTTATAAACATTTTTATTTTTATTGAATAGAAGTATTATTAAGAGTAACATCTTTTGCTTTATGATCAATAATTAGTGTTGAGGATTCAATACAGCAATTCATAGAAGTAAGTTTATAAATAGAAGTATTATTTATATTTATAGAGGAACATTCATTATTAATAACTGCTCCCATAGCGATACCTTTAGGAGCATATATGTTAGAAATATCCACTGTATCATATATGACAAACTTACAACCGGATAATATTGTTCCAATACTAGATGATCCAACACGAACTGTATTATTGAACAGGGAAGTATCCGCAGTTGTAATTTCATTAATACCTTCAAATTTTAACTTAATTTCTTCTAAAATAGGTTCTGTAATAATATTACCTACATTTTTTATGTTTTTAATTTTAACATTATTTAAATTTACTGTTTTACAACTACCTAATCTTAATCCATGAATACCTTTATTAATATGAGCCATTATATCCATACCTCTTACAAATCCACATGAATATGTTGGATTTAATCCGTGATTTATAAAATCTAAACTATCTTTTGTAATGTTAGTTTTGATCATTGCTAAAAGATTTTCATCATCTTTTACAAGATCGTATATTGTATTAATTAATTTTTTTATAACATTATTTTGTATCAAAGAATATGCTGCTTTTAATCCAGCACAAATATGCATTACTTTACCATTCGATGTACATAATATTTCTTCATCAACACAACCCTCTATATCCCTAATATGAATATTATTTAAATTAATATTTTCAGAATGTCCCGTACTAGAATCATCAATACTTGCATGAAAAGCACCAATTGATGGATTAGGTCCAGTAATTTTAATTCCGTGCATATTACATGGTGATTTACCACTTTTATTAAATAATATTCTAAAATCTAAATTTGTACTAGTAAAACTGTTTATTTCAGCAAATATATTTGTAAGAGATGTATTAGTATATATTATATTAAATATAGGTAGTAAGAAAACTTCTATATCTTTCTGCATATTCTCTGCCATAGTCTTTTTAGTTGATGTAGTATTTTCATTATTTATTATAGAACGTAATAATTTATGACTAAAAGTTAAACCGGCAAATGTAGGAGATAGTGGTACGACTCTTCCATGGAAAGCACCAGCGGATTTACCTATAATTGAATTTTCAATATAAATATTTTCTACATTATTTAAAGTTATACCACTTACTTCGAAATCTTCACAATTTATTTTTTCAATAATAATATTTTTATTATTATTACCCATTATAGATTGATGAGCAGATAAACCTAAAACTCCATTTTTTATTATACAATATTCAGCAGTAGTTTGATTAGTTCTAGTTTCTGGTGTAATTGGTCCTACACCTACATTAAATGGCATTAAATTTAATTGAATTAAGGCAAAAAAACGTTGAACGCAATAATCTTGTGGAGATTGATAAATAGCAAATCCATTTAAATCAAATATTACATATTTGGCTGAGATTATAAAAGCAGCTGGATGTCCAAAAGGATTTGGATTACTAGAACTTAATTTTAAAGAATCTAGTATATTTGGAAAAAATTTGGTTTCTATATTTTCTGTCAATTTATAATATCCGGATTTATCTATAATATATGGTGTATTATTTTCATTTACATAATTATTAAAATCTGTTTGATTTATATAATTAATTTCTAACATACAAACATTATCACAAATAGTATCTTCTATTATTTTTTTACTACTCATTATATAATATAATTATAATATTAATAAGATAAATATTTGTATTTAAATTTCTATATATTAGTAAAATTGATAATTACTTAAAATATATATATATATAAAATATTTATATATGGAGGGTAATTCTATATCAAAAGAAAATTTAATTTTATATTTAATATCTGAGATTGATTATCTAGAACCAAAAAATAAATATTACTATGATTATTATTGTTTATTTACTAATATTTCTATTGATAAGAATCCAAATACAAATTATAAAGAATTATTTTTAGATCTTTTAAATGAATCAAAATTAGATTATTTAATACATTTTATGAAAAATACAATGTTTTTACCAGAAAATAGTAGTAATGATGAAATAATAAAAATACTAGAAAAATTTAATATAGAAAATAATAAAAAAGTTGTATGTAATAAAAAATCCTTTATAATAGATGATTATGTTGAAACTCAATCTAATAGAAATAACATAGACAATAAAAAAGAAAATATCAATTTAATTCCTATAAATTGTAGTATTAATTAAATAATTAATCATCATTTATCAAATCTTCTAAATCTTTATTACTATTTTTATCAATATTGTTAGCACATTTCAAACATATCCAATAATTACATTTTCGACAATCCATTACTATATTTCCACTAAATAAAATTTTTTTACAATAATTACATGTACCTCCTTTTGTAACATATTTATTCAAAGGATGACCATTAATACAATTTACAATATATTCAGTAGGTTTCATTTCTAAAATTTTTATTTTCTGATTAATATAATTATAATTAATACTATGATTATTACCTGTATTTCGATTAAATAACATTTTGTTAAATAATAATTTATATTGTTTTTTTTTTAAATAAAAACCAAATTAATTTTAATTAATAATTAAAAAGAGTAACAAACATACAAATATAAATATTAATATTAAAAAATCATTTTTTATACTATATAGTAAAATGCCATTATTTTTATAAATATTAATTTCATCCGAACAAAAAGGTATGAAATTATTTCTTAAAGACTTTTGAACATAATGATATTTTACTTTATTATAGTCATCATATACTAATTCATAGTTCAATTTCTTTTCATAATATCTTATAACACCTTCTCCCGAAGTAATAAATATTTTTTTATATCCTTTATTTCGTGCTATATCTTCACATTTTTTAATTAATGATTTACCTAAACCACTATGTTGTGGCTTATGATTATCTTTATTATTTGTTTTAACTGTAGAACCATAAACATGAAGTTCTCTAATAATAGCGGAATTTTTTAGCATTGGAAGACAATCAGAAGTATTATTTAATAGTCGTAATCTAGCAAGACCATAAATTTTCTTATTACTATCTTCAAATGATATGAAATAATCTTCAGAACCTGATTTAATCCTTTTATAAATATCTATTCTTATATCCTTAATATTAAAAGTTCCTCCTTGAATTTCTCTACATCTAATACAAGGACAAGGATTTAAACCTTCATTTTCAATTTTTTCTAAAACATGTTGTCTCAAATTTGAAATTTTATTTCCACCAACAATACTTTTTTCAGGAATATCTCTTATAATTCTATTTAATCTTGTATCTTTATGAACCTTCTGTTTAGCATAAACAATAGTATCAATTAAATATGAACCATTGTCTATTTCAGAATAAGGTAAATATTTTTTTTTTGACAAATCTATTACATTTTCTAAACCATTCCACTTTATTTTCTTTAATTTTCTATACCAGTTTTGAATAATAATCGCATTAAATTTATATTTCAATTCTTTAATAAAATTTATCATATTTAGATACCAAGTTAGAATTCGTGTATGGGGTGTTGTTGCTGTTGGATATAATTTCCATTGATCGGCAACGGCAAAATTAGGATCTGATGTTATTTTATCAATCATAATTTTGTCTTCTTTTGGTGATAATCTACATAATTTACCTGGTCCGGGTAAATCAAACATATAATGTGTATCTAATTTTAAACCACAATCTAATATTCTTTTTGTTCCCTCAATTATTTGATCTACTGTACATCTTCTATTTATTCCTTTTAAAATCTTATTGTCCAATTGTTGTATACCTACTTGAATTGTTGTAATTCCACAATTCATAAAATGAGCACAATCTTCTAATGTACATCTATCTGGACGTGTCTCAATTGTTATACCACTTACTCTGACTAAGGAATCTCTATTTATTACCATTTCTTCTTCTAATGTTTTCATTTCTCTATTATTTTTCCAGTTATAATAGGTGTTACAAGCATAATATAATGAAGTTATAAACCATATTCGATATTCAATTGGATAATAACAATAAGTTCCTCCTAATATAATAAATCTAATTTTATCTGTTTCATGACCCATTAATTCTAAAGCATGAATTCTATCAAATGTTTGAATAATCGGATGAAATTTATCTTTAGCTGCTCGCATGCATCCTGGCTCTGTACTTAAATAGGATCTGGGTTGAATTCTAACCTTTTTAACTATAACTTTACCAGTCTTTGGATCAATTATTTCTTTTTCTTCTTTTTCATCTGGACAATAAAAACAATCTTCTGGACAATCAAAATTTGAAGGACTTGTAAATACTGTCACTGGAAGCTCTCCGGAACCACTTCTTCCAAACTTTCTTTTGATATAAATTTCAAGAATTTTATTTCTTTCCAATAAATTGGCATTTATTAATTTCTTATAGATTATATTTATATCTACTTTTGATGGTACTTTTTTCATAAATCCCTTTATATTTATTAATTCCTTTCTAAAATGTTTATCATACATATCTCTATTTAATAAATTCAATTTACTCAAGTTTATAATTAAATTTTTTAAAACATTCAATTCAGTGTCATTGTATTTATTTCTAATATTATCTCTAAATATATCTTCTATATCAGAAGAATCCATTCTTTGACAAATATCTCCAAATATATCTTCCTTACTCATTTTTTTTTTTATATTAATTGTAATTAATATTAATCAATTTTTTATTATTATAATACATATGATTTTTTCTTATAGTATTATAATATGAATACTAAATTTATTATAGTTGTATTTTTTCTTATTATCATTATTTCTATTTTCAATAAACATGATAAAATTGAAGAATTTTATATATTTTCTAAAATTGGTAGAGGATTAGGAAATGTAGTAGGTGGTGTAGGTAAAGGTGTAGGAAATGTTGTAGGTGGTCTAGGTAAAGGTGTAGGAGGTGTTGTAGGTGGAGTAGGAAATATTGTAGGAACTATAGATATTGTCAAAGAACCAGGAATATGGGCAGGTAGACAAGCCGAGGCATTATGGAATCCAATTAGTAAACCATTAGAATTTGGAAGAGATATAATATATAATTATACCCCTAATTATACAATAATTGATAGATATTTAGAAAAAAAAAATGATTTAGTCCGTGCAAATAAAGGTTTACCTATAATGAAACCATCTAAACAAAATCTTAATCTTAAATTTGATTATAATACTAATAAATATGGAGCTGAATTTGGATCTAATACTATTGGAAATAGTATATTTAATAAAATTCTTTAAATGAAAATAAAATTATGTTAAATATTTTAATGTGGTACCTAGTCGTTTTATTCCTATTTTATAATGATTTTTTCTAAAAGATTTTTTTGAATCTTCAAGTATATTATATATTTTTATATAATTTTTTTTTTTTATATTTTTTAATGATAAATACAATCCTATAAATGATGCAAAAAATCCACATCCTAATAATGATATGATAAATCCATCTAACATGTTGTATATAAAATTTTATTAACAGATAAATAATTTTATCTTTTTTTAAAAATAAAAAAAAAATTTATTATATTACTTTTTTATTTTATTTAAAAATTCCTAAATTACTTTTTTCTTTATTTTTCCAAATATAATTTGCTAATGGTTCACATATATTTTCTATATTATAGCTCCAATCAATATCTAATTTATCTAGAATACTATATCCATTTGTATCTGTTAAAGTTTTTAATCTTTCCTTAAATACGTGAATACCTACTATAGAAGCGTAAAAAATATAAAATAGTTTCAAATCATCTTTTGTTTCAATTGGATTTTCACTAATATATTTAAAAATTTTATTGTTTTTACTAGTTTCTAATTCAGTATCTTCAGAAATCACAAATGGTACTCTATGACTTAAAGTAGATGAGGATTCTCTTACTAAAACAGCATTTTCGCTAGATCTTAAAAGTTTTTTTTCATTAAATCTTAAAAATTTATCGAAATTATCTCTTCCAAAATTTTTAGTTACTTCCTTTCTTAATATCATTCCTTGAAAATATGTAGGATGATGTAAAGCCTGTTCCATATCTCTTGGATCACAATTGAATATGTATACCATTCTATATTGATCTGGAGTTTTTTGTGATATATATGATAATTCATCTCTTAATGTTGAATTCCTGCCTTCAAAACTATCTTCTCCTCCTCTTAATTCTTTCTCCCATGCCATTTTTTGAGCATAACTAATCTTATCACCGCCTGGTTTAAATCCTGATAGTGATTCAAGATCATTATCTATTTCTTCAAATTTTTTTAAAATATTTTCTGGATCTAATTCATAAATATCAAATTGAGTAGTTTTTTGATCTACATCTCTTCCCCAATCCCATTGTAGAAATTGATTATATATAGGTTGTCCTGGTAAATATAAATGTTCATTGTTTCTTAATAATAAATTTTCTTTTCCAACATTTTCTAAATGCCAAATCCATTTTGAGTTACTTAATTTTTTTCTAATATGTGCCTCTTGATGTGGCCAAGAGGAACCGCTTAAACCCTCTATAAAAAAATGTATTACAAATAAATTATCTGGTACTCTAAACACTAATCTTTCTAAATTTCTTTCTAAATCAATATCTTTTTTAAATTTTAAATTATCACCATGCAATGACATATATATTGGTAGAGCAAATTTTGTTTCATCAGTTCTCTCTAATAAATTATTTAATAACTCTTGTTTTTCATCGGTTGTTTTATATAATCTAGCCATTTTAATATTATCGGGATGTAATAAATTAGATTCATCAAATATAGTTAAACTACCTGAACCTATTTGATTTAGATAATTTAATAAAATTTTTTTTCCTCTTTTTGATGATATTGTTACTTTTATTTTGGTTTTTGGATCTATTATATATTTATAACTAAACATTATATTATATTATATATAATATTATATTATATAATATTATATATAATTATAAGTTAGTTATTATATAATATATTTAAGTATTTATATAATAATTTATTAATGGTGATACCATATTTATAGAATCTTCAAACAATCTTTTTTCTAATAAATTTAATAAATCTTTGGTATTATAATTCTCAAATGGATTTTTTTTCCATTTATATCTACAATTAGGACATGAATTATTTAAACCTAACCATTTATTTATACATTTATCATGATATAAATAAGGACATTTACATGATAAACCTACGAAAATATTATTTTTTAATATATCTTCAGTACATATTAAGCATTGCATATTAAATATTATAATAACTTTTTTTTAAGTTATAATTACTATTCAATAAATTATCATTTTTTATTAATAAATTTTCTAAATTTTTCTTTACCTCTTTTTCCTATTTTATCTGATATATAATATAACGTAGAAGGATGAGGAATATCTTCTATGCAAGAATTAGTATTCATTGGCTTAAAATTCACTACATTTTTATTAGATATATCTAAACCTTTAACTGCATACTTCATTTTATAATTATTTTCTATACCAGATTTATAATAACAAATACACGCAGGGATACCTCCATAAGTTTCCGACTCATTACTTATATATAGCATTTCATAATCCATTCTACGCAAATGCTTTATCATAAAACTTAATATTGGACGACATAATCCTTTTCCTTGAAAATCAGGATGAACATCTACATTAGCTATATACAAATTCATATTTAGATACATAGTATCTTTTCCCATATATTCTCTTATTTTTTTATTATCATCTAAAATATTACAAGTTACTCTACCAACAATCTTATCATTAATGACACATATCATAAAATAATCATGATTATTGTTTGTCATATAATCAATTTCCCATATAATTTCTTCAACTTCTGTATAAATAGGAATAAATTTATAATTATTATTTAAAATTAATTTGTCAAATAATTCATTTGTCATTATAGTTTCATCAGATAAGTCATTATTTATTAATAACTCTTTTATAGAAAGATTTGTTAACAAATTTTTTCTATAATGTAAAAATTTTATAGGATTTATTCTATCAATCTCTTCTTTATTTTTAAAATATTGTATATTTAAACCACTTTTTTTAACTTTATACTCATTTTTACTATTATTTTCTTTGTCATGTATTTCTAATATCCATCTAATATTATATTTCATAGATGTTAATGTAGGTGCAGTATTTATGAGATTAACATAGTAACTATCCCATTCCTTACTATTTTTTTTGTCAAAAAAAATTAATTCAGCATTATAATTTTCGATTCTAAAACTTTCTTTAAAATGAATATCCATATATATATAAATATAAATATAAATATAAATATAAATATAATTATTTATTTATATAATTGTAGTGTCCAGATGCATGAACTACACGTACTTTACTTCTTAATCTCCAATCATGTCCTGTAGCTTTCTCTGACATGATATAAATATCGCCATGATTAACAGCAATATCTATAGGTTCGTGATGATGTTCTGATGTCATTGGTAATCTCCATTGAAATCTTAAATTTGAACTTTTTCCTAGTGATAAACAAATTACTATTTTTCTTTCACTATCTCCATGAAATCCTATTCCTGATTTATCATGATAATACCAATTTCCCTCACCATTCAAGTCTTTTGCTTTATCTCCTAAAAAGTTTGGTAAAGATTTTCTAATTTGATCCAAATAATATAAATTATAAAATGATTCTACAGTAGGTTGTTTATAATCTTCTGAATGTACTATTTTTTTATTACCAAATACTATATTTTTTCTAGCTCTTTTGTTTAAAACTTTTTGACGTCTCTTATCATAATATTTGTCATCATAATTTAATTTCATTTGTTCTTCATATAAATAATCAGCAAGTTCTTTACTAACTGGAATAAGATTTTCTGAATTACCATTACTTCTTATTACTAAAACACCTGCATCGTTATCTTTTCTTAAATTTTCTGGTAATTTATCAGTTAAAGATATATATTCAGCATTATTTCCTAAAATATTTTCTAAATTCTTAAGTTCATCAACTGTATAACCTTTTTCTATCTTATTTCCTATTTCCATTCCTCCCACATGTAGTATAGCAACTTCACCAAATGTTATTGCATATCGATAATTATAAGAATTCATAATTTTAATTTAATATTATCAATAATTTAGATATAATTTAATCAAATTTAAATAAATTTGATTAAATTTAATGAAAATTCATGTTTATTAAATGATATTAGATATTGAAGGATCAGGTGTTTCAAGGGAATTCTTTGAAAAAGAATTCAATATATGGAAACATGAATTAAATATTAATACTAATGAGATTGATAATAGAAATGTTCTTATTATAGAAAATAATGGGGGTATTTATATCGGTGATATTTCATCAGATGGAAAGAGAGCTGGAATCGGTTTATCAATTTATCCTAATAAAGATGTACATTTTGGAAATTGGATAAATGATGAGTTAAATGGGTGGGGAAGGTTTTATTTTAATGACGGAACAAGATTTGTAGGAAATTATTTTAATAACGTACATAGCGAAGGTGAATTATCAATGGGTAATGGTTCTAACTATAATGGAGCTTTTATTAATGGAAAATTTTATGGTTATGGAGAAATGTACTATTCCGATGATAGTTTTTATCATGGACAATGGAAAAATGAAGAAAAGGATAATTTTGGAATAATGTATTATAAAAATGGAGATATTTATGAAGGAATATGGTACAAGAACAAACAACATGGCTATGGTAAAACAATTTTTAATAATGGTGAAATTCATGAAGGTGAATATAAAAATGGAGAGTGTCATGGCGATGGAACAGTTTATTTTACGAATGGTTCAACATTTAATGGTGAGTGGGTTAATGGACAGCCCATAAAAAATTTGAATCAAATTTTACCCATTTAATAAATCATATTCTTTAGATTTAATTTTATAAATATATTAATTATGTTTAATACAAGAAAATTTAAAATATTAGGTGGTTTATTTAATAATTATGAAGAAATTATATTATTAGATAAATTCGGATCTGATTTAGAAATAATAAAATTCATTAAAAATAATATAAAAAAATATTTACAGAGTAAAAATCTTTTAACTTTAATTGAAAAATTAGACAGTATTAAATTTTATACTTTATCTATAAATAGTATATTGAATAGAACAAATATTGAAGATACTATTTTAATTTATGAATATAGTAGTATTTTTAATGACTATCATAATAATATGTTTGAAAATTTAGATAAAAATATTAATATTCTAATACTAAATAATAATTTAACTCTAAAAACATTAAATAATTTAATTAATGCTAGTTTAAATTATGAGGAATTAGAATTTCAGATTAATAATGATAATGAAATAGTAGATTTATTAAATAATAAAATTTATGAATTAAATTTTATTCATAATTGTTATCTAGATTATTTCAAAAATGGAGAATTAAAAAAATTTTATTGTAGATAATTTATTTATTATATTATAATGGAAGATTTGATTAAAAAAGATATTATATCTTTACAACAATTAGGTTATAAAGTATTACCTATTAATAAAAAATATGATAATTTAATTATTTTTATTTTATGGTGTATGAAACAACCTGATTGTTTATTACATAAAATTCCAGAAGATATAGTTTTAAACTATATATTACCTAATTTTATAACTAATTTTAATATAGATATTCACTATAATAATTTTAAAATATTAATACCTTCTCAATATCAAAAATTTAATTGGATAATATTTTTTGATATGAATCCATATTTAAAAAAAAAAAACAATATATGTTTTTATAAAATAGCATCTACTAATAATTATTATATTAATATTAATAGTATCAAAAATAGAATCGAGAATAAATATATGACTATTTATTCTAATTTTGTAAAAAGATTATCAATTCCCTTTATATTGAAGAATATTCAAAAAATAATAAATTCTTATGAATGTAAGAAACTTTATAAATTTTGCAATAAATTATAATTTATTAAATATTCTAATAAATAATTATACTCTTTATCTAAATTATTTATAAAAAAAGACATTAAATAATTAATATTAATATTAATTGTATTAGTATTATCTAAATACTTAAAATTTTTAATTAGATATTCTTTAATTTTATCATAGTAACTATTTGAATCAACATAAGATTCAATTGAGAATATATATTCTGGTAATATACCTTGTTTATTAAAGTTTGTTTTTTTAGGATATAGAATATTTATAATAACACAAATTATTGAAAACAAGTCATTTTTTTTTGCTAATTCTAAATTATATTCAAAAGTATTATTTATTTTATAAAAACAATTTATAATAAAATCAGGAGATTGCCAGTCAAATGCCATTGAATTATAAAATATAAATTTATCATTCGTTTTATTAATAGTATAAGATATTCCAAGATCAATTATTTTTAATTCTTTTGTTAATTGATTATACATTAAATTATCATTTTTTATATCTTTATGGATACATGTATGATGTAAATCTTTAATTATATTCAATAAATTTATATAAATATTATTAATTTCATTTTTAGAAGTAAAAATTATATCGTTTAAATTTATATAATTTTCTAAATAGGATATTATTATAACTCTATAATTAGAATTATTACAATGTAAGCAATCTATAAATTCTGGTAAATATGTTTTTTTTATATTTTTATACGCTGTTATTTCTAAATCATATGAATAGTAATTAAGTTGAGTTTCATTATATATCTTTGCTATACAAATATTATTTTTATATAGGATTTTTACTACATAACATTCAGCTTTATTTATTAAAATTTCTAATAATATAATTTTTTTACTTATTAGATTATCACAATTAATTTCATTAATTATATTATCTATAATCATTATAATTTATTAAATATTATATATATATAATTCAAATTTTTATATGGGGTTTAATGGATTTAAAGAAAAAATAAATTATATTTACTAATTTATTTAAAAAAAAAATATCCAATAATAGCATGATTGATACAAAAGATAATGATAAAGTAGAAAAAATAATTAATTTCTGGTTTGAAAATGAGTTAGATTATAAAAAATGGTTTTCTGGTAAAAATACATATGATAATATAATAAAAACTAATTTTTTAAGTATATTAAAAGAAGCAGAATCCGGATATCTACATGAGTGGTTATGTCACCCAAAATCATATTTGGCAATGATAATTCTTTTAGATCAATTTTCTAGACATATATATAGGCATACAGCCGATGCCTATAAAAATGACAAACTAGTATTATTATTCACTGAAATGGGACTAGATCTTCATTTAGATAAATTTAATGCGATAGAAAAAACTTTTGTATTAATGCCTTATCAGCATAGTGAAAATATAGAAGATCAATTATTAGGTATTAAAATATTAGAAAATTTAATAGCAAATGAGAATAATTTAGAAGAAAAAAATATTTTAAAAAGAGCATTATATCATAATAATGGTCATTTAAAAATTTTAAAAAAATTTAATAGATTTCCAAAACGAAATACTTATTTAAATAGAGAAAGTACAGAAGAAGAAATAGATTATATTGATGAAACTTCTAATTTACCCTATTAATAATCTCTTAATTCAATACTAATGAGAATATATTTTAAATTATTCTTTATCCTTTGTTTGTAAAAAAATTTCTCTTGATACAGCTAAATATTTATCTTCAGATCCAATATCAATATTTTTATTAGATATATTTAATTCATTTTTAATTTTTTTTTTTAAAGAAAATATAGCTTTCGTTCCATCGTTTTTCATCATATCCATTGCTGTTAATTTTACAACTTCATCACATAAAGGTATACAATTTAAAATTTCTCCAAATGGTTCTCTATTAGAGTCTCCATCCAAACCAGCTATAATTATAGTTTTATTTTTTTCACTATATAAAACAAATTCTTTTAAATCTGTAAAAAATTGAGCTTCATCTATACCTATTACATTACTATTTAAATATTCATCTGTATTTACTATTTCCATTAATGTTTTTACTTTTAAAGCTTTTTTTTCTAAATTGTCATGTGTCTTTATACTATTACCTGTACGTGTATCAAATAAATGATTTATAAGTAAGGTATCTATATTTATTGCTTGATATCTACTTAATCGTCTTAATAATTCTGTTGATTTGCCTGAAAACATACATCCTAATATAATTTCAATTCGTTTTATCATTTAATTCATATTATGTGAAAATGTATCCTTTATATCAATTTTTTTATTTTATATCATAATATTATTCAGCGAACCAAAATAAATAAAAAAACCTCTTTATATATTAAATGTTTAATTTTAATTATAATACTTTAACAATTAACAATATAACAAAAATATGTGATGATAATTATTATATTTATAATTATAAATTAATTGAATATCAATGGAATATTTATCAACTAAGATATATTTTACAAGAATGTTTAGATGAATCTACAATTGATCCTATAACTAAATTAGAATTAAATCCGATTGCCTTATCTTATAAAATTAAAGAACGTATTTCAATAGATTCAAATATTAAAAATAAATATGGAAAATATAATCTTGATAAAATTATGGGAATTGTTCCAATTAAAACAAAAAATAATATTAATATGGATAATCTAGGAGGTAAATTAAAAAAACCTATTATCATAGATGATAGTATTTCAGTAATAAAAGACTCAAATATTGAAAAATCAAATATTCATTATTTATATTCAAGTGAAATATTAGATAGTACTTTAAAACCGGAACCATCAAAAAAAAAGAAACTAGTTTTTGCAAAAAAAACTGAACTTCCTAAATCTAGAATTTTAATTGCAACTTCTAGTATAGAATCATATAATAAAGATGATTTCAGAAAATTTGGAAGGTTAGATTGGAACAGTAATAGTTGTTATGCTGATAGTCTTTTAATAATGTTATTATATCCTATTTACTATCCAAATATAAGTAATTTTACATTAAAAGAGTTTATAGAAAAAAAATTAGAAAAAAAAGAAGAAATAGATAAAATTAGATTATATATATGTGATGAAAAAAAGAATTTTGATGAAAATTATGAAATACATAATAATATAATTACTGGATTTAAACAATTTTATAGTGATTTAAAAAATAATAAAATTATTGATATTAATCATCTATCAATTGAATTAAAAAAATGTAAAGATAAACTTTTTCAACAATTAGATGGACGTCAACATGATGCTACAGAATTCTTATCTATTTTATTTTCAATTTTTTTTGTATCTCATTATAATGAAAATGAATTAATAACATATTATTATAAAAATAAAACCGATTCCCATGATAAATATATTAAAAATGATACAGAATCTTTTTCAACCGATACTATTAATCACGTAATTTCTATTTTTACTCTTAAAGAATTAGAATTTAAGTCAAATGTTATTTCCTATTTTTGTAACTATATTGATGATCAGAAATTAAATGATGATTCTTATTATACTGATCCAGGATATAATATATATAAAAACGACGGTGAATTATTTGTTAAAAACATAGATACTCAGTTTTCTGTTCCAGTTTCAGATTCTGAAAATGCTATAAAGATAGAGAAAAAGTGTATCAATTATAAAATTAACAATGCAAATAATGTGTTTTTTAATTTATCTAGATTACTAAAATTATCAGAAACAGAGAATGAATTTGTTAAAACAAGAATTATTCCTGAAAAAAATATTACATTAGAAAATGGTACACTGACATTAATTGGAATTATTATATGGCATGACAATCATTATGTAACATTTATCAATTATGAACATAAAGAACAATGGTATTTATATGATGACTTGTTTAACCCTGTTGTTCAATCAGATTATATAATTCCTATAGGTGACTATAATAATTTACTAGAGTATTCCTATAAAGGGATTAAACAAGTTGTAATAACAAATAGTGTTATATTATGGTACAGTAATAATTTATATGAATAACTCTTCTTTTATGTAAGTTATGTTTATTATAATATAGATTATTATAATAAATAATGAATCATATAAAATAACTTCTTGTTTATTTTCTTTGTAAATTTTATATTATAATAATAGTACTCTGTTTATAAATGAATAATAATAAATATTATGAAATTCTTAATTTAAATAAAAATAATAATTTAAGTGAAAAAGATATTAAAAATGCATATAAAAAGGCTGCTTTAAAATGGCATCCTGATAAATGTAATAAATCAGAAGATGATAAAAGTTTTGCTGAAAATAAATTTAAGGATGTAACTGAAGCCTATAATATATTAAGTAATCCTGAAAAAAAAAAAATATATGATAAATTTGGAGAAGAAGGCTTAAAAAAAAATAATCAACCTACATTTTATACTCACCCTCATACTTTTACTAGACATTCTTTTACATTTCCTAATCATACTAATTTTAAATCAAATAATTTTAATGAATTTCGTTTTGAAAATTCAAATTTTATTTTTTCTAATAAAAATATAAAAAAAGAAAGAATTATTAATGTTTATGTTACATTAGAAGAACTATATTATGGTACAAAAAAAAAAGTTCATATTAATGATAAAGAAATTGTAAATGAGGTTTTTGACTTAAATATTTTACCTGGTTGGAAAGAAGGAACAAAAATAACATATAATAGAAATAATAGTAAAATAATATTAATTTTAAAAGAAAAACCACATCCAAATTTTATTAGAGAAAATAATGATATTATATGGAAATGTAAATTAACAAATAAACAATCTTTAAGTAATGTATATATTACAATACCATTACTAGACGGAACAAAACATATTATTTCTACCGAAAATGGAAATATTTATGATAAAAAAAAAATTATTATAAAATCAAAAGGTATGCCTATAAAAAAAACTAATCCACAACAATGGGGAAATTTAATTGTAGAATTTAATATAATAGTAGACAATTAAAATTTGATTTTGTATATAATCATTATAAATAACATACAAAATGGACTTAAATAAGTTAATTTCTAAATTTAAATATTATAGTAGTGATTTTAATTATATAATTAATTTTTGGAAATCAGTTATTAAAGTATCATTTTATCAATTGTCACCAGAAGTTGATATGTTAATAATTGATAAATCATCTATTCATATATTATTTAAAGATGATTTGTTAATTATTCCTACTGATTGTAGAATTTTTGCTCATTTTATCGCAAATTTTAATATTAATGGATTTAGTATTATACTATTAAAAAATCAAAAAGGTCTAGATTGTATGGTTCCATCAAGCTCCTATTATATAACATTAGATAAATATATAAATATAAAAGTTTCAAATATGGAATTACGTTTATGTTTAGAGGATTTACAAGGTCAATGGATTACAAAAATAAATGATAAACAATATATTGGAATAACAAATACTGGATTTAAAATTTTAGATTTAAATAATTGGATAGATATCTATTCTGAAAAAGTATTATCAAAAATAGAAGATAAAAAAAAAAGTAAGCTTTGCTTAAATACTATACATAATACTCAAGCAAATATGTTAGAAATAAATATAAAACTGAAAGGATTAAAAATTGTAGTTTTTAAATATGGATGTGGTGGTGAAACTATATTATATCATTCAAAAATATATAATACTGAATCAAATAAAAATTCTAAGAATACTTCAAATATTATAAATAATTTTAATCCAGAAGTTTTTGTACCAAAAAAAAAAAAAAATATGGATAAAGGAAATATAGATGAAAATCAAGAATTATCAGTTGATTTTTCAATAGATGAATTGAAAAAAGAAGCGAAGCTTAATTCTTGGTATTATATTAAAAATGGTACTGACATAGATTAAATTATTATACAATTATTATTTTTTTACCTGGATTTCCTACTATTTTAGAATTACTATTTATATTATGAATTATTACACTACCAGCCCCTACTATACAGTTATTACCTATTTTTATTTTTTGTATTATTGTCGAATTTGCACCAATAAATGTTAAATTGCCTATATTAACTTGTCCACAAATTGTAGAAGATGGACATATGCTTGTAAAATCTCCAATTATACTTTCGTGGTCTATATTACAATTTGTATTAACAATGCAATGTTTACCTATTTTTGCCTCTGTTTGTATAATAGCACCGGCACATATAACAGTACCACATTCAATTGTGGCATTTTTTGAAACTATACTTTTTGGATGTATCAAAGAACACCAATTAAGATTTTTATTTTCTTCATATATATTTTTTCTAATTGTATCATTACCTATTCCAATAATAACATTTTCTATAGATTCATCTATATTTTTTATTTTACCTAAATATTTTATATCATATAATTTTGAATTAGGATTATCATCGTAAAAACCAATTATTTTATAAATATTTAGTTCAGTAATTAAATCAACAATTATTTTTGAATGACCACCCGATCCAATTATTGCTATATTTTTCATATTTTTTATAATATATAATAAATTATTATATATATTTATATATGTAAAAAAATGTATAGTAAAATCAAAAATCCTAAAACAAAGTAGAATGAAATAAAATATTGAAGATATAAATAAAATTTATGTAATAATATTGAAAATAGTAGTCACATAAATTAAATTATTATACAATTATTATTTTTTTTTTTTTTCTTTCTTCTTAAATTATTAGTGGTACTAATACATTCTAATTCAGGTAAATTATTTAAATATATAGAGTTTTGTGTATAAATATTTTCTATAAAAGGAGGTTGTAAAATATTTTCATAAATATTATTAATAATATGAGAATTATCAGTATTATTGGTATTTAAATTATTATCCTTATGACTTTCTATAATATTAAAATCTTCTATTTGAATTATATCTCTTTTAACCATACATAATGGACATAAATAGTTACTATGTGGACTATCATACCATTTATTTAAACAATGTATATGAAATATATGATTACATTCTAAAACATAAATGGATTTTTCAGAAATAATTTCTTCAAAACAAATAGAACATTCATTTTCTATAATATTATCAAAATTATTCATAATTAATATTATTTATAATATTATTTATAATATTATTTATAATATTATAAATAATATTATTATTATTCTTTTATATTTACTATTCCTGTAAATATATTTAGAGAATTAAGTACAATATCAATTGATTGATTTATATAATCTGGTTCTAAAGATACCCCACATAATTTTGAATTTTTAATTAACATTTTTGTATCATAAAGCATAAAAAAAGAAAATAAAATTATAGTTCCATAAGATAAAAGTTTATTATATTTTTTTGTTTTAACTACATTATAATTTCTTAATAAATTTTCAGTAATCACTGCTACAAACAAACCAAGTAATAAAGTAAATAAATAAAAGTTCCATGATTCTTTTATAAAATTAGGATATTTAAATGCTAATATAGATAGAACAAAAATAATTATTAAAGTACTTATACTTGAAGTATAGAATAAATATTTATTATTTCTATATATTGGATATACAAAAATTCCTAACAATATAATCCATAATATATATAAAATATGTTTTGTGAAAAAATAATTAGGCTTAATAGTCATAACAGAAACTAATAGAATTAATGATACTAGAATTAATAAAAATTTACTAGATCCTGTAAATAAATTTACATCATCTATGTTAAAATTATTCATTGAAAAAACAGTACTAATTATAATTGCGATTGCAAGAAAAATATATAAGTAAGAATTTAAAATATAATTTTTACAATGAAATCGAATAGGGTTAAAATCAATACTATTTTGAGCTATAAAGAAAATAGTAAATAAAATTGATAAACACGATGAAAATAATTTATAATCCATTTAAATTAAACTGTAGAAAAAAATTTATTTTATATTATATAAAATTTATTTTAATTTATTTAGAAAAATGATGTATAGAATTTATATATTTTTTCAGTATATTTTGTCCATTTTTAGAATAAATTAAATAAAATTTATTTGAATAGGGATCTTTTATATAATCATAATTACCTAATATTGTTCCACCTAAAAAAGTATTTCTTTTACCTTCTATAAAATCTATTATTTTACGTTGTGCATTCATATTTTCGTTTGATTTAATATTCATTTGATCGCCAGGACTATAAGATCCTATAGGATCTTTCGCATCAATTTTTGGATTTAATGGAAATATGTTATTTTCAGATTTCATAATAAATATATATAATAAATAAAATATTAGTTTAAAAAATAAATTTTTATTCTTGATTAATTAATAAGATAATATGAAAGAATTAAATAATACAGATTATAGAGAATTAACAGATTTAACAAATAAATTAGAATACGATATAAAAGATAAAGATTCAAATTGGTATAACAATAGAAAAAATTATTTAATAGAATTAAATGATAAATATTCTGAACAATTTAATAAAGTTCCTGCTATTGCTAAAATAATAAATAATACTGAATCAAATTTTGATTTGATTGCGTGTAATAGATTAAAATTTCTTCTCAATCAAGCATATAAAGTACATAATAAAGATATTGCTGAATATGATGCTTCAATTGCTGTAGGATCTAAATTAGTAGATGAAATAGTTAAACCTCAATTAAATATTTAATATATTACATAGTTATTAAAATAAATATACTTAAAGGTTATTTTATTTTCTTAAAAGAATATTATAAATATGGTTACTGAACAACCTAAAAAAGAAAATAATGAAGAAGAAATTACATTCGAAAAAATAATAAAACGAGATCCATTAGGAGAAATGATATGGAATACATTATTTTTACAAGATAATTCTAATAATATTGAAATTAAGGATTCAGATATTGAAACAGAATATTATGATTTAGATGTTTTTAATACATATAGTTTACTTATTACTTTAGAAGATAATTATGAAAAAATTGTTGGAATAACAGATAACTTGATTGATACTCATTATTTTTTGAAAAATTTATATATTAATCATTATTTTAAAATTAATTATGATAATATAGAAAAATTATCTGAAGTTTCATTTAATAAATGTTTAACTACAGATAATCCTCTATACTATAAATGTAACAGTTTGTCTAATAATCCATTACCTAGTATCAGTTATTCTATATTTATAATATATACTATTGTTGAAAAAAAAATATGTCCTATACAATTATTTAAATCTATTGAATATGCAGAAAAATATATTGAATCATTTTCTTTTCACGATGAACTATTTTTAGTAGAACTGAAGATTAATAAAATTTATGATTCAGTATATTTATATGAATATATTTCATTAATACAAAAATAATTTACAAACCATGCCTTTCTATTATTTATTATTTATTATTTATTAATAATATTATTAATAAATAATAATAATTTATACTAGTATAAATTATTATTTTTTTATATCTATTTATTATAATAATGTTAAATTCAGAATTATATTTAGCTAGAAAAACTGTAATAGAAATGTTAACAGATCGAGAATATGGAATTGAAGAAAAAGGAGACATTAACATGATGCCTGTCTCAATATTTAAAACTCTTGAACAATATTTTAATAATGATTCTGGCATATTAGATATATATTCTACTTATTTAGGTGAAAATTCTAGATTATTCGATACTAAAACTATTATAAAATTTGTTTATAGTATTAATAATAATAAACAAAATTTTATAAAAAAACCTATACAAGGTAGCTCGAAAGCTGCTATTAATGAAATAAAAAGATTAATTTCTGTAGCAAATATACAATATGATTTAAAAAAAAATGATAATATTGTTTTTATAATTTGTTATGGAGATAAATTACATGAAGATCATATTGAACTAGATAATAATAATGAAAATATACAAATATTTCATATTAAAAACCTTATATTTAATATATCTAAGCATAATTTAGTTCCAAAACATATATTAATAGATGAAATACAAGAAAAAATGATTGTTGATAAATTTAAATTAAATTCTTTAGATCAATTACCTCACATCCAATATTCTGATCCTATGGCTAAGTATATAAATCTAAAAACTGGTAATGTATGTAAAATTATTAGAGCATCTAAAAATGCTGGTGAACATATATGCTATCGATATTGTGAAAATGATGATTCAGAATTTTTTTTTTGAATAATAATGAAATAGCAAATAAATTTGATATAAATATAAATACTACTTATAAAAATAGTATAATGAATACTATATCTGGAGATTATTCTAAATTTAGAGCTGAATTTCGAGTAAAAAAAACTAAAAATGGATATGATTTTTCAAAGATATTGAGTGCTACACAAAAGTATATTAGAAGATCTGAATATGAAAAAGCTGTTAAATGCGCTATAGAAGTTAATACATTCTTAGAATTAGAAACTGCTGATGAAAATGTATTAAATTTGTTTAAAAAACAAACAAATACTTGTCATGATTATACATTAAAAAGGTTACATACAGTAGTATCTGGTATTAGAACTAATTTTATAAATAGATTAATTGTGATAATGTCTGAAGAAATAAATATTAATGATAAAGTTGAAATTCCAATTATAATGTATGATTTATATATTTCTTGGCAAAACTCTAGAAAACAAGAAATTTCGATAAAATATTTGATAAATATGATATTTATATTGTGTAATGCAAAAAAAGCTAGATTATTAAGTTATTTAAAAAGTGCGTATACATTACCACCATTTTATCATGATAATATGATAGAATATTATTCATTTATAAATGACACCATATATCCTAAATTCATACAATTAGATTTAAGAAGTCGATCAGATAACTATGATATTGAAAATTTTAGTAAATCTATTATTGATAAAGATCAAGATAAAACATTTAGATGTTTGGGTGAAATGATAAAACAAATCTTTGATCCTGATTTCAAAAATATTTATGATTTATTTAAATCTATATGGAAAATTTTGAATGAACTATCTATATCTAATATTAAATTAAATAAAAGTATAATTGCACTAAATAAATTTTATAAAATTATGAATCATGTAGAAAAACCATTATACCTATATCATGCATTAGCATTACTTATAAACAAGGATAAATTAGATTTTGAAAGTATTCCCACTTATTCTGTAACTAATTACAAAATACTTTTATCAGAATACAATAAAAATCCTATTATTTATATTGATCCAAATAAAAATAGAGAATATTTTGAAGAATATATATTGGATATTCATACTGGAAAAAAAAAAAATTTACAATCATATATTGATTTGGAAAAAAGTTTTTATATAGATCCAGAAAAATTTAATAAAAAGTTTATATTACCAGATTATGAAGAACTATATTATACAATAAAATACGCTATAGGTAGTTATAAAGACTCTTCTATAAGAAAATTAACAATACAAGGTTCAGACGATTTACCTAAAAATAAAGTAAATGATGAAAATATTGATTTAAAATTACTTAATATGAAAATGTTAGAAGAAAATTCTAAAAAAATGAAATCAATAGACTCATTATTAGAATTATATTCGATTCCAACAAAATATATTAATTCAAAAGATATAAATGAATTCCCTCTAATACAAAAAAGAACTGGTAGAAATAAAAAATTTAATAGAATAGATTTTTATAATAGACTTATTATTAAAGGACCATATAAAAATACTGATAAAGATATTCTTTATGCTATCAAATATAATATTGCTTTACAATTTCTCGATTCTGTCACAAGTTATAAAACAGCAATACCATGGTATAATATATATATAGACGAAATTAATCAATATTATTTAGTTTCTAAATTTGTTACAAATAATATAATGAATGAAATTGATAGAAATAAAATAATAAAAAAGATATTAGATCAGTGGAATTATAAAGAATTTCAATATTTTGAAAGAGATTCTAATGTAATAGGTATAAGAATATCGGATATATTTAAAAATCAATTATTAATAGAAAAATTATTAGATACTAAACTAAAACAACATATCTTACAACATCTATATTTAAGATATATTCTAGGAATAGGGGATACTGGGCCTCATAATATGCTATACGTTGACAATATTTTACAACAATTAGTAGGAGGAATTGATTTAGAAGAGTTTAGATCAGAAGAATCCTTTTTGATAGAGATAAAAAATAATCCATATAAACTCTTATTTAATGTTAATCATAATACTTATTTACATCTTTTTCCCAAGGAATTGTTTGAATCTTTAAATTTTATTAATTGGACAAATGAAGATTTTATTAATAATTTAGAAAGTATTTTTGAGAAACACCAGATTATAAGTATGATTACTAGAGATAATATTTATAAAAAAATATTGGGTAAAGAATTGACAGATATGTCATTAGTAGTTTCTCAAGAAGAAAAATTTGATATAATGAATCAAGAAATTGAAAAAAAATATTCAATGAAAAAAAAAATAACTTTCAAAGGAAATCAATTATCAAAGATGAAAAAGGGTAAAGTATATATTATGTCAGTAAAAAGAGGTGTTAAATGGCCTGAAAAAAGATTAGAAATTATAAATCAATTAGGAGAAAAAAATGTTTTATTACTTAATGTAACATCACAAAATATTAAATATAGAGAAACATTTAGTCCAATGTATATTCCAAATAATCATAGTTATAAAGATACATTTTACTGTTTTGAAAATTGGTATCAGTCTGGTAAAGTATTAGAGCATATTTCTAGAGAAGAACGTCTTAAATGGTGGAAAGATCAAAAAAAAGGTTATAGAAAATATCCTAAAACAGATTTTAAATTAAATCCAGTTCTCTATTGTCAATGGGAACAATTTGGAGATAAAAAATTAAATTATATTGAATCTAGAAAACTTGCATATGTACCTGAATATTGGAATTTAATTAAAGATAAATCTGAATTTTTAAAGTTAAAATCATTTGTTGATAATGGATTAAATATAATTGTTATTGACCAGGATGGACCTTATTCAGAAGATTGTAGTCCTGATATTTTAGAAGTTAATCTTGAAATATTAGTGGAAAAAATTAATGATATAAAAAAACCATTCGGTCATGGCTATGTTGTTGCGGCGGGATTATTAGATATAGATCATAATCTCTATATTTATGAATAGAGTAAAATACTTTATTTATATTATATGTATATATAATTTTTATTTTATATATATATTATATTTTAATGAACGATTCTAGTAGAAAATTTCCCGAAAATTTAGAAAATCCCTTTGATAATTTTATTTTATTATATGGTACAAAATTATTTCCTTTATTTAAAAGTTTGAAATTTACACCTAATATTCTTACTACATTTTCATTAATTTTTGGTTTATTATCTTGTTACTCCCTATATACACAAAATTTTACAGCATCATGTTTACTTTTTTTCTTATCATATACATTTGATTGTTTAGATGGAAATTTTGCGAGAAAATACAACATGACCAGTCGATTTGGTGATTATTATGATCATATCAAAGATGTTATAGTATTATTAATATTAGGTATTGTATATTTTAAATATTCTCATTTTAAAAGATTGAAATCAGAACATAAATTTCTTATATATTTTGTCACTATTTTTTTATTAATATCAATATGTTTACATCTTGGTTGTCAAGAAATTTATGTAAAAAAAAATAGTAAGAATTCTATAAATAGCGAATCTTTAAATATTTTAACAAATATATGTTCAAAAAAAATTTATGAAAATATGGATATTTTAAGATATTTCGGTTGTGGAACTTTTAATCTATGGATATTATTTCTTATTATAATTAACGAATTAAATATTGCTTAATTACAAATAAATTTTTAAGAATTTAGGTGAGATTCTACTATTTTATCAATATTATTATTTATTGTTTTATCATGTGTTTCACAAAAATCACGAAATAATATACCATTGATATTAATTATATTTTTATCAGTAATAATATGATAAATATATATATCATTAAAATTTACTTCATAAGAATATTTAGATTTATATACTTCTATCCATATATCATTTTCATATACTAGTTGTGTACCAGAAGAAATAATACCTTTGTAATTATAAAATTTTATATTTTTACTATCTAATATAACTCTACCTAAAACAACATTATCTGAAATATTATCACCAATATCAATATCTTGTATATATTTGAATTTATTTTTATTAATTTGAATTATTGTATTTTTTGAAAAACCAAGATTATATGAATAATTATTAATTTCCCCCATATCCGGTAAATAATTAGCTTTATTTGATAAATTTTTATAATTCAGATAATTTAAAATCATATTAGATATATTATATCTAATTGAAATATCATTCGTTTCTTGATAATCACTAAAAATTATATTATTTGAATAAATTTTATTATTTTCAGTAATTAAACATATTAAATTTTTATTATCGTTGTATAATATTTTTTTTCCAATATCTGAATTTTCAACTCTTTTCCATATAGAATTTTCATAAACAAGATGACTTCCAGATACTAAAACATTATTATATGAGTACATATCAATATTTTTTGATTGAATATTTATTATACCTTTAATTTTTCCACCTTCTTTAATATTATAACCTATAAATATATCTTTAATTTTTCTTTTATTGGAATTGTCTTCCATATCAATTAATGTATCCTCATCAAAACATACAGCACAAACTGGACATGTAACTATTTTAGTAAATGGTCCTCCTACTATACAAGCTACACATGCACCAAGAAATGCCATCATCATTGTTGCATATTTAGGCATCCACGCAGCAAATTTAGGTATAGGTCCTTTAATAAATGAGTATAAAATAAAGTTCATTGATTTATTATATTCATTAAACAAGGCAAATAATGCTGATTGTTTTTTTATTATTACTTTAAGTTTTTCTTGAAGATAAATTATTGCTGCATATGAATTAGAAAGAGTATCTGCTGTTTTTTCAACAGTACGTTGAAATAAATTACGAAAAACTTGTGCCATTATTCTAAATTTTAGTAATGTATTAGTAATGTTCTTCAATAATTTAGATACAATTTCAAAAAAAAATACAAATGGTTTTATAAAAAAACTAATAAAATTTTTAAATATAGAATGAAAAAAAGTATAAATATTATAAATTGTTTTTGAAAAAATATTTTTTCCTTTACCTTTTCCTAAAAATCCTGAAAAAGGTAATATAAATATATTATTTTTTAAACTAACCCAGTTATTATCAATATATTCTTTAAAGTTTACTCCTAAAATATTTGCATAAATACAACCATAAACAAATAAAACTACAATTATAGTAATAATTAAATTATAATTATCTGATATTTGTAAAATAGATTTCATAATATAAATTATTTATATATATTTAATCTATTAAAATTATTTATTATCTATCAAAATAATAATAATATTATGTTAAATGATATATTAAGATGTTTACCTTTTATGATAATTATTTTTGAATTTATAAATGGTATATCTGAAAACCATCGAGAATCTTTACTATTATCTGTTGGAATTCTATTAAATAATAATTCTAATCAAATCCTTAAAGAATTAATTAAAAATATTTTTGGAAATAATTTAATAACTAGTAGACCTTTAGGAGCAACAAATTGTAAAGATTTTCCCGATTGTAGTGGTATATTAGCAAAATCTATGGGAATGCCTTCTGGACATACACAAGCAATTGCTTTTTGGGCAGGTTTTAAATTAAGAAAAATATTTAGAAATGAAAATGATTGGAAAAATAGAAAATTATCAATATTTGGTATATTATTTATATCTATTATTACCGGATTAGGAAGATTAAGTGGAGATTATGTAGGAAATTTATCTACATATTATGAAAGTGGGTGTCATACACCATTACAAGTAATAATAGGATATTTAATTGGTATTCTTTTAGGATGGTATTATCATATATATCTTGTATATTCAGGAGCAATATCTTGATCAATTAGTTCATCAATAATTTGATTTGTCATATAATCTTTAGTTTCAAGAAAATCTGCTAATACTAAATTATTAATTGAGATTTTATTATTAGTTGTGACAAAATTAATAAAATTTGGAATTTCTAATGTATTATTATAGTTAATTTTTGTTGTATAGATAGAAAATGATGCTCTAATCCATTTATTATTTTCTTTAATTAACTGATTTCCTGATAATACTATTGATAAATTATCATCATTTTTGTACAAATAAGGAGTAATAAACTTTTTATTTATATTAATTCTACCAATTATATTTGTATCATTAATTTTATCACCAATATTTAGATCTGAAATCTTTATATATTTATTTTTTTTTATATCAAAAATGTATGTATTTTCTGCTATCCCAGACAATAAATCTGAATTTCTATCATAATTTAACATTTTTTCATTAAATATAGAATTTTCATTTTCGTTATTTAGCTTTTGTTCTACTATTCTTTGTATATCTTGATTGATATATTTATTATGTGTATCTAAATAATCTTTAAATAATATACTATTTATCTCTATTAAACCTAATTCTGTTACTAAACAAACTAATTTATTTTTTTTATAAGTTATTAAGTTTGAAAGATTAGAGTCTTTAATTCTTATAAATTTATTATTTTCTTTAACAATATGATTACCTGAAACAATTACATTTTTATAATCATATATAGGTTCAAAATATTGATTTATATCAAAAATACACGTTGCTAATATTTTATTATTATTTATTAATATATCATTAATATTTATATCTATAATTTTTTTTGATAAATTATTGTTTAATTTTATTACTGTATCTGGGTCAAAACATAAATTTTGCCATATTGCTATACCAGGAAATCCTAAAGTAAATCCTGCCATAGCTAAACCGAATTTTTCTGCGAACCAACCAACTTTAGCTATAGGACCATTAACCATGGAAATAAGAAAAAAATAAGAATTCGTTATTGTTAATGATAATAATTTAAATAATCCAATATTACGTTTTAGACCTTCTCTCATTCTTAAAAAATATATAGTTATAGCAGCAACACTATTTTGAATTCTATCATACACTTTTTTTATTATTCTAAAAAAAAAGTTTCTCATAATTTTAAACTGTTGTCTTAATTTATTAATATTATCTACTAATAATTTCATTACATTAACTATTAAATCCATTACAGAATAAAATGGTCTAATTAATATTCTTAATAATTTGTTTACAATACTCCATAAAAATGATATAATATTTTGTAAAGTAGTCTGCATAATATTTTTATCATCATCTTTTTTTATAAATCCACTAAATAAAACTATCCATGATTTAGTCTTAAAATATCCCCAATTATCAATAATATAATTTTTTGTGCTAGTTATAATTAAATAAATATTAATTATAAGAAATATTATAGTTATTAAAAAGATTTTTGAAAAATCTTTCCAATTATCAAAAATAATTTCTAACATTAATATTTATAGATATTATTTTATTAATATCTAATAATCTGATATATTATTATTATAATTTTTTATAATATTATCAATTTTATCATTAATTATTTTATCATGACTTTCCAAATAATCTGTTATTTCAAGATCTTCTAAATATAATTTACCTGTATCAACTATTAAATGATACAAAATATCACAAGTAAAATCCTTTAATTTATCTATTTTCCTTGAATACATAGAATCTGCTACATTTATCCATAAATCATATTCATTTACTTTTATATTTTCTGAAAAAATATACTTATCTCGATAACAATAAACTTCTAAATTTTCAGAATTTATTTTTACTATACCTACAACCTTTGAATTATATAAATAATCACCTATTTCAATATCTTTAATATATTTAAAATTATTTCCCATATTAATTAAAGTATCAGAATGCATACCTTGTTCTAAATAATTTGGTTTATTAATATTTAATATTTCATTAGTTCCATTTAAATTTTTTAATATTATATTATTTATATAATAGTTAATATTAAGATTACCTGATTCTGAAAAATCTTTAAAAATAATATTATTTATTTCTATAATACCTTGTGTAGTATTCAGACAATAGATATATTTATCATTTTTACTATCAATCTTCATCGCATTTTTACACTCTTCTACTCTTAACCATTTATTATCTAAATTTACTAAATGTGATCCTGATACTAGAATATTATTGATATTATACATATTACTATTATTATTTAAAATTTTAAATGTAGATATAACATAATTATTTTCTGAAATTCTTAATCCCGGAATAATATCTTTAATAGCAATATTTCCATACGGTGTATCTATTATAGTTTCTCCACTGAAACATAATCCAATAGTATCAAATGCTCCTTCTAACCATTCTATGGCACCTACAAATTTTTTTGTAACTGAAACTAATGGAGAATTCATAATGCTTTGAAGTGATAAATTTAAAGTTTGAATTGTATGAAGAACCATTGTAAATCCTGAAACTGTTCTTTTCATAGAATTTCTAAGTTTATGAAGAGAATAGGTAATACCTATTATAAATTTATTTATTTTTCTATAAAAAAATTCTGCTGAATTTTTAAAAAATAATCTAATCGGTTTGGTTAAATTTCTTATTTTATCAATTGATTTAACTAAATTACCAAATATTTTATTAAATATTTCAGTAATATAATAAAAATAATTTAATATAGGTTTAAAAATATTTTTGATATTTTTATAAATCAAACTATTTAAAAAACTATCTGAAGACTTACTACTTAAAAAACTAGTTAAATAAACATTTTTTTTTGATTTAAGTGAATTATTATATAGACTTTCTTCTAAAAAATATTTACTATAAGTTTTTGTAGAAATATATGTAAATATACTATACATAATAATAATTTCTAAAAATGAAGCTATCTTTTTACTTTTAGTAATATTATTCATTATATTAATATAATATAATTAATTAATTTCATTATTACTTCATTTATAATATATTTATTAAGAATCACTTTATTAAATGTGTATTTTATAAAATTATTTAAAATTTATACTTATTAAAAATTATAAAAAAAATTCATGACGACTCTACTTGATTATTCTAAATCTGTTATGGGATTGTTCATTGTACATTTTTTACTAATTACAATATCAGAAGTTACATATTTTTTAGTATTCAGAAAAAAAATTTTATCAAAACTAACTACTTGCAATTGTAAAATGTTAGGATTATGGCCTACAGGATTAATTAATCTATGTATCTCATTTTTTGTTAGTATTCATATTGTTAAATCATATGATTCTAATTTATCAATAACTGATGGTTTATTAGATATGTTACCTTATATATTTTTGGTTACTGTAATAGTTGATTTTAGAGTAAATACTTATTATAGACAATCAAATACTATTATCATTTTATTTAATGCGTTTATTCGTTTTTTATTATGTAATATTGCAAATTTAGGATTATTATTCTCATTTAAATATAACAATAATTTACGAATAAAAAATAAATAATTACTTTTTTTTTATTTAAATGTATATTGATATAACGTTAAAATATTGATATCAATATATATTTAATAATTATATTAAAAAAATGGATATTAACGATTTAATTGATAATTTATTTAATACAGAACCCAAACCTCCTAACTCTATCAAAATAAGTTTTGAAGGTATGGAAAATATACGAGAATTATTTGAAACATTATTAACTATTTTTACTCATGGTATGAAAATCCATTATGCTAATGAAAATAATACTGTTGATCTAAATACTATTTCTGAACAACAATTTTCTAAAATTGTTAATTATTTTTTAAGTATCGGTATTATACTTTTTTATCATAAATTTCATATTTTACAATTAGAAGAATTAGATAATTGTAAAAAAATATATGATAATATAGAATTTAAATATGATCTACAACAGCCTATTGATGATAAAGATAAAATATTAGCTGAATATAAAGATAAACCTACCAAAGAATTATTAATACCATATAAACAAGTTAATTCATCTAATTTAGAAGATTATAAATTTCAAATAAGAGTAAAGGATAATGTCTTTGTTTTATATTTTAAGTTATTATAAAACCATATTCTCTTGTATAGTTAGAATATCTTGAATAACCAAATTTTTGATTATTTATTCTAGTAAAAATACGATTATCCTTATCATATAATTCTGTTCCTAATAATATATTAGATTCATGATATTTTATATTACCTTCTTTTAATGTATTATTATTAGTATATTTTAAAATTATGTCATACATACATTTAGTTGGATGTCCAAAATATGGATATTCATCTTTCGGATCTATACCAATATTACATCCAAAATGTATCATAGTATCTATACATTTCTCTATTATTGGGTTTTTTTTCTCTGATATTAATATTCCTTGAGATATATGTCCTTCAAATTCACCAGATAATGTTGTTATTAATATTGTGTTCGATTTTATATCATCAATTACTGTTTCTATTGAATTTATTGGTTCTGTATCTATATCAAAATAATAACCACCATTTAAATATAAATAACAATATCTAAAAAAATCACATTTATAACGATAAAATTTTAAATTTTTATAAAAATCAAGAATACATTTTGAATAATTATTGTTTAAAAATTTAATTATTTCATTATTATCAAAAAAAACTATCTCAAAACCTGCATTTAAATCTTTCCATTTTTTTATTATATATTCTGGTACAAATTCTATTCCTTGTATCCAAATAAGTATTATTTTTTTTGGTATATCTTTCATTATAAAATAAAAAAAAATAATATTATTTTTATTTTAACTTTAATATTTATCAATTAAAAAATCAGTATTATTAATTCTACCATTCCAATGTGTATTAGCTAATCCAAAATGATACATTACTAGTTCTAATATCTTAAATTTTGTAAAATGTCTTTTAAAAAGATCGTCACATAATCCACAATGTTTTGAAATATCATATAAGTATAGTTTACAATTTTCTGAACTTTTATCAATATAATACATTTGAAAATAACCACAAAAGCACTCAGAAATAGTATATATTCCAAAATTTTCTTTATTATAAAAGTCACTTAATTTATAAAAATCTAATCTTACAAGACTCCCATATAATGTGTTAGTTTGAAAAATTTCATTATTGATTATCTCTGAAAAATTATAAGGTAAATAAATGTCTGAATCTAATATTAAAATTATTGATTTATCATATTTTTCATGTATTTCTAATTGTGCATATCTTAATGCCCCGCCTTTGTCAAAATTACTATTGTTAGATTGAAAATTATAATATAATATTGTTATTTTATCAATATTTTTTATAAGATTTATAGTATTTTTATCGTTCTTTTGAGTAATAATGTACCAATGATCAAAAAATTTAATATTTTGCTTTAAAATAATTTCAAGAATATCACTATAATTAGTGCTGACTGATATAGCAATTAACATTTATATTTGTTATAATGTTAATTTTTAAATAATTATAAAATTTTTGTATCGATTTTAAAATCTGATATATCTTTTCTACCTTGCCAATGAATAAATGCTTTTCCAAAATGATATATAATAATTTCTAATGTTTTATCCTTATTAAACAGTATTTTAAATTTCTCATCACATTTAGAACAATCATAGGATTGTCCATAGTAATATAATATATTGTTTGCTAATTTTTGATCAATATAATATAATTGAAAGTATCCACAAGATTCTTCAGAATGTTTAAAGTATTTTGGATTAATCTTATTATAAAAATTTGTTAATTTAAAATAATCTAGTCTAATTAGACATCTATATAATGTGTTAATTTGAAATTCTTCTCTTTCTATAATTTTACTAAAATTATATGGTAAATATACGTCAGAATCTAATATAAGTATTTTACATTTATTATATTTTTTATATATTAAACTTTGTGCATAATTTATTGCCCCTCCTTTGTTAAAAATTGATATATTATCTTTAACATCACTATTTTGAAAATTATAGTATAAAATTGTTATTTTATCAATATTCTTTATTAAATTAATAGTTTTTATATCATCTTCTTGAGTAATAATGTACCAATTATCAAAAAATTTAAGATTTTGTTTCATAGTTATTTCTAAAATATCACTAAAATTTACACTAACTGTAACTGCAATAAGCATTTGAAATTTATTATTTATATAATAAAAACTATAAGTAATTTTATTATATAAACTTTGTATCTACTGCATGTGATATTCTTTATAATTCATTAAATTTTCTCTTACAGCTGTTTCATACCGTTTATCTAGTTGTTTATCACCTTTATCATAAATTTTCATAAAATTTCCAAATTTTCTTTTTCCTTTTTCATCCAATGTTTTTGCTTCTTTTTGTATTTCATAATTAGCATCTAACATATTATAACTTTTTTCAACCATTTCGTTTATTACCTCCTTCTTTTCTCTTTTAACCCACATTTTTTTTTCAGCATTATATATTAATGCTTTAGAGGTCTTGTCATCTTGTATTTTAGCATTCCAATTCTGAGGTTTTTTAGGATTAAAATGAATATCTTCTACAAGGGTTGTTATAGCTGAAAATGGTATATTAAATAATTCTCTAAAATATTTATCTGTTAAGTAACTTAAATCTTCTTTTCCAAAACCATTTATATTAATTTGTATTTGTTTATTGTCATTATTTGTAATACTATTATCTGTATTTATACTGTTATCTGTATTAGTTGTATTATTTCCTGCTTTTTTCATTAGTATTTCTATCTGTTTTTCCAAAAAATCCATTTTAGCATCTTTTTCAGCTAATTTTTCTTCTATAATTATGTCTTTTTCTTCTAAAAGTTTGTCTTTTTCAGCTAATTTTTCCTCTAATTCGGCTATTTTATTAGATTCTTTGATAACTTCTTCTTCTTTCTTTTTACATCCATATCTATAGATATGCTGGTTTAAGTTCTTACTATTTTTAAACTTTTTTTTACAACCTGTACAAATGTATTGAGGCTTCTTTTCTTCAACGACCGTGTCAACGACTGGAACGATAGTCTCAACGACAGGAACGCATATTTTAACACCTTTACCACTAAGTTCCAGAAACAAGGTCTTAATATCAATATCTACTAATTTAGGCTCACATTGTTTCTTCCTTTCAAAGTGTGTTATTAAATTACATTTAATATTAGTACTATATCCACATCTTTTACAATTATATTTCATATTTATATTATATATACATATAATTTCTTTAAATATTAAAAAAATTAATAAATCATAATAATTCATAATAAATTCATAATAAATTTATGATTATCATACATTTTAAAAACCCCAGAGAGAGAAATTTAATTTTGAAAAATTTGAAAACGAAAACGAGAATGAAGGTGAACTTTTTTTGGGTTTTTTGAACCTCCAAAACTCAGTCTTATATACTTTTTACGAGACCATAAATATTAATTTTGAAATTAATAAATTTATATTTTATGAGATATGATACCATAAATTTGATTATTTTAATTTAGGTACTAATAGTCTCAAATTTTCTATATCTTTATTATATAAATTACAGTATTCTATAACATTAGTAGTTAGTTCATTACCATTAGTTATTGATTTATCTTTTAAATATGATATTATGAATGAAGCTGATTCGTTTAGTTCAGCTTTGGAGATAATCGACTTAAATAATGATCTAATATCAAAATATGGAAGACCATTTAAAGATCCACTATTAAAATCAAATAACATAAATTTATTATTATAAACTCCTATATTATCTAGTGTACAGTCTCCGTGATTATATCCATTAATATGTAAACTATCTAATGCGTTTCCAATTTGTAATAACAAAGTAATTATTACATCTTCATTACTAAGATAATAATTAATACGTGGACCAGCATCATTCCAATCAATTAAAGGTTTTACACCTTTGAACATTTAAAATGGCGACCTAATCAAGATATTTTACCAATAACGAATTTTAATTTTGTCATAATCTAAATAGAATATATGCTTTTGTTCATTAGAGTTTGAATGATATAAACATAGTATCCAAGTATTTCCACTATTCAGTGATCTTTCTACTTTAAGTTTGTATATATTTATTTCATTTCCATCTCTATCTTTTAGTTTTCTTACCCATTTTTTATTAGGTGAAATTTCAATAGAACATATTATATTATTATTTTTTACACCAGAAAGGTCTGAAATATTTGCTTTCATTTTTTTTATACCAGAAAAGTATGAAATATTCACTTTCATTTTTTTAAATCAATTTTTTTGAATTTATTTAAAAAAGTCGGCGTTTTAAATGTTCAAAGGTGTAATACATTTGTTATTATAGCGTAAAAATCATCTTTTTCTACAGAATCATATAAGTTTATCATATTCTCACTATTAGTTCCACTATTTATCAATTTTGTTACCTTTTTTAGCACATCAATACTGGTAAAAATTTTTAATACAAATTTAGGAAATATTATTACTAAAACACCACCACTACTAGAAGTAAAAGTTATTGGCTCTACATAATTTCCTTCATTTCTTGATTTAGAAATACAAGTTATATTATTGTGTATTTTTTCAATTGTGTCTATATTCCAGTGCTGTAAAGAACTCAACGAAAATTCTTCAATTAATTTATCATATAATTTTTGTTCATCTGTTAACATACCTGGAAATTTGGTGATAATTATATTATTAAATATGGATAGTAAAAATATCAAATTTTTTTTTTTATCCATAACAAATAATATATCTATATATAGATATTATATATATTAATTTATTATGGTAAAATCAATTCATTTTATACTACCGGGTGGTGGTGTTAGAGGTAGCTTTCAAGCAGGATTTTTATATGAGCTTTTTACTAAATATAAAAATTCTTTTGAAATTTATAGAATAGACGGAACATCAGTAGGGTCTATTAATGGTGTAACAACATTATTAGGTGAATATGAAGTATTAAAAAATAATTGGCTTAATATTAATAATATAAATGATTTTTTTGGTAATTGGTCTAATACATCTTTTATTAATATTTATTATGGATTTTATAATAATGGTATATATGATCATACTACATTGAAAAATAAGTTAATAGATAATTTAGAAAAAAAAAAAAATAATACAAATAAAGAGATATTAGATAAATTTTCATGTCCAGTTGTTGATGTTTTAGAAGCAAAATTAGAATATATAAATGGAAGTAATAGCAATATTTTTGAGTTTGTAACAGCATCTGCTTCACCATGGGTTTTATCAAATCCTATAGAAATTAATAATAAAATATATACAGATGGTAGTTTATTGGAAACATATCCAATTAAATATGTTAATGATTCTGGAGCAGATTTAGTAATTATAGTTGGATTTGATCAAGAAGTAGTAAATTTCGAAAAACCTAATTGCACAAATTTGATATATTTTTTAGTAACATTGATTGATATTGCTAGATTTAATTCAATAAATTCTAAAAAAATTGTAGATTACATTGAAAAGGGAATTTGTATACCTATTATTAATCCTATGACATGCTTATTTACAGATTTTACACCAGAAACTATTCAAATAGGTTTTGAACAAGGTCGAGATTCGGCAGAACAATTTTATAAAACTTATTTACAAAATTATCTTGAATATTTTCCAAATGAATGAATTAATTTTTTTTTTGAAAAAAATTTGTTATACTTGTTTGTTTAGGAGTACTACTTTTTTTATTTATTTCTAGAATTTTTGAAAAATCATCTATTTTTATAGGTGCAATATATTTTTTTTTTTCTGAAAAGTATTTCGTCTTTTTTAAATTAGTAATAATATATCTTGCATCATCAAATGATATAGAACAATTTTTAGATATATCTTTTGCTAATTTTATTCTAGGATATTCAATAACTGTAGGATTTATTTCTATATAATTTTTTACTTTATCAACATTAACTAAGGCTTTATTATAATTATCAGAATAATTATATCCTTTCATTATTTTATGTATTCTTCTACGAGGTTTAAGTTTACCTATATCTTGATTTTTAATATAAATTTCATTTGATTCTTGTATAGTTTTACTATGTAATTTATCTATTAAATTGTATGTTTCTGTAGAAGGAACGATTTTATTATCTTTCATATGATCATAAATAAATATAACAGCTGACATCTCAAAATTATTAACACATAAACTTATTAAATTATTATATTCATCCAATGATAATTTAGTATTTGGATTATATAATTTATAAACTTCTTCTTTTAGATTTTCTACGCTAAGCATTTATTTTAATATGTTAATATTATTATATTTTATAGTGATAATTTTAACATATCAATTAGTTTTTAATTGTTGTAAATATTTTTTTAAAATGAATTTACCTTCTTTACTATATATACTTATATTTTTGTTATTTAAAGGAGATTTAATATTAAAGTAATGATTATTTAATAATTCTCCTTTTTCATATTCAAAACCTTTCATACCCATTTCTTTTGGATTTTTTTTACATGCCAAATCATAAAGATAGTCTATTTTTTTATCTTCTTCAGTAAAATTATCACCGTAATTTAACCATAATTTTTTTAATTTCTTATCTGACATTTTACATTCTTTTAAATTTTTAATTAAATCTAGTTCTATTTTTTCATTAGTGGTTAAATTACCTTGATTTATAAACCCTCCTATTTTACTAGTAGTATTTCCTCTTCTTATACGTCTATTAAATGTACCAGGACGATGAGGATGATGCTTTCCCGGTGCTGGAGGTGGAGGAGGCGGAGGTGGTGGAGGTATAGGAATAACTGGTTCGCATACGCATATTGCACCAGCTCTTTCGTCTCCATATCTGCATGTATAACAATGAGGATCACCTACAGTGCCATCACTACTAGCAAAATCTTTTATGCATGAGCATTCTGATTCAGTATCAGTGGGATTAGGGCGACATTCGCAAGGTTCACCATCATAAAAATCCTCAGTTTCTGGATTAATATAATCACATGTACCTGTATCGTCATTATAGCGACATTCACAATATTCATGTTGTCCTGGTCTTAAATGTGGTCTTCTTGGATTACCACCTATAATATTATTAGATATTAATGATTTTCTATATATTGGATTCATTATTATTAGTATATAATATAATATTATATATTAATAACAATAGAATATATTATATTTTTATATAGATACACTTGGTAAAATTTAATAGCTTCTATATTTTCATACAAAAAAATAATTTATTAAATACTTTTAATCTAAATAGAATTCACTAAAGAAATTAACTCACTATACATTTTGATGGTTTTAATTCATTCACTCGAGTTGCGCAAGCGCAATCATATGGACATTCTAATTCATCACCTTCCGGAAATTTACCCATTGCTTCTAAATTTTTAGACTGGTGTATAATCTTTTGATTAAAAGTTAAATAATCTTGTTTAGAGACATTAGGTAACTGAATTAATGGTTCTATATTTCCTTTAAAACTTGAATTTAATTTACCTGTAAACCCTCCACCTATTGTTTTAATTTTATGTGAAATTTTAAAGCAAAGAATCAAGTATTTTGTTTTGTTTAGCCGGTCTTCTTTCTTCTTCTTTTGTATTTATAAATTTCATTGTGTCGAAGAGGATTTCTTCATCATCAATTGTGTTACCATATAAAGTACATACATCATCGACTTCAACATTTTGATCAACACAGTCAATAAATTGTTTACATTTGGGAAGTTCGCCCTTTGATTGAGTAAATATTGAATGGGTTATTAGATTATGTATTTCGTCTACAAATTTTTGGGAACGGGCGTTTATATAAATATCTCCTTGTTCTTTAAAATAAAAATTTTCAATTCCCTTTTTCATTTCGCTCGGTACATCTATTTTGTTTTGCATTATCGAATCTATTTCAATATCTATATAAGAAGATAACATACTTTTCACTCTATTCCTTATTAAAGGATATTCAATTATTAGTTTTTCGAATTTTTTACGTATTTTTAACCAATCTGCATATTCACTTTCAGTATTCGAATTAAAATCGTCAAGTTCTCGATTCAAGTCGTTTTTCCAGTCCAAAATCATTCTATGCCATATTTCGTCCGCTCGATCTCCCATGAAATTGTTTTTGGAATCCGCTGCAAGCTGTTCTATTTCAGAAATTGTATTTGAAATTATCTGATTAAATATGTAAAATACATTTTCATAGTGATCTATTTTTAAAATGTCTTTATTCGCAGTAAACCACGTTTCTTCATATAGGTTGTTTTTTTCAAGTTGAGGTGCAATTATTGACATAATCATTCTACGAATATCTGCCATCCCTATATTTGTTCTGGTAAAAGTTCCTGCTAGGTATATATTACGTTTTGTTAATATTTTGATTAAATCAAGTATAAAAAATGCTTGATCTTGTATTTCATAATCACATCCGTATTGAATAATAGGATAATCAAAATCATCGGCAAAACCCCACACAAGATTCTTATTTTTTCCTAGATTGTATGCGACCCATTCAAATGTGTTTGGATTAATGTATATATTCCAGGGATTTTTTATATACAAATCAGTATCAGAACGCTCATTGAGAATGGTATTCGTACTTTTTTTAGTTTTATCAGCCTGCGTACCACCACTCTGTTTTAAATTTGTTAGATTTAAGGACCCTCCTGTTAGTGATTCTAAATTTTTTTCTATTTTTTCAAAAATTTCAAAATTATTATCATCTTGTATTACCATTCTAATATCTCCATTAAAACGTAAGTTATAATCAACTAATTCATCATTAAATTTATCAATACAATATTCATATAATTGCTCATCTAGATCAGTAGATTCTGAAATACTCTTAATATCTTGATATAAGGTTTTTTTAGCATTATCATTGTTACATTTATGAAGTATTTCTTTTAATACTTTTCCCATAATTTCAAAAGCTCTTGAAGACTGGTCTGTCACCCAAGGAGAACCTCCTTTTAGTGTTAGTATATAATTTTTAAGTATATTAATACCCATTTTACTAGAAATATTATAATTTATACCAGATTTAGGACATGTAATATTAGAATAAAAAGTACCTTGATTATCACCAGAAGAGATACCTGTAAACCCTCCACCTATTGTTTTAAATGGTTTCTGTTGTGAGAAAAATGTACCTTGATTATCTCCTGAAAATAGATCATTAAATCCTCCTCCATTCGGCATAAATGGTTCAAATTCAAGTAAAATTTTTTCTTCTATCAATAAGTCTAAATAGTATTCTAATTTAGGTATTAAATTATGATAATTTGGATCAAATTCATCCCAATTATCAATAAAATCATTGACTAATGCTTCAAACTTAAAACCATTAGAATTGTCAATCCCTAATGGGGCTGGAGTATATTCTAATCCTTCAATAATGTATTCTGTTAATAAGACTAAATTGTCAAAATCTTCTTGAAATGTAGTTTTATAAGGAGAATTAATAGACATTACTTTATCAGCTTTATCTAGATCAATGTTGAAAGTTTTATCTTTATGCTTATTACTATTATATACACTATCAAATGTTGGTTTTGTATCACCAGTAGCACCAGCTTTTTGTCCAGTACATTTAATATTAAATGGTCCATGATTAAGAGGTGTACCGACATAATCACTAATTCCTGGCATTGAATCAGTATTATTGCCTAGTCTATTAGTACCTGGATATTGTGTAAAAGCATCTAAAGGAGGATTAGCAGATTTTAGATTATTATTTATCATATTAGAAGTAGTAGGTTCAACAGGAATTGCACAATGAGGGCCACGACAAGGTTCCGAAATTAATACACCACCCTTTTGTCCAGTACATTTGATATTGAATGAACCATTATTCAAAGGAGTACCAATATAATTAGAAACTCCAGGCATCTCAATTGAATTATTTCCAATTCGATCAGTTCCAGGATATTGCGTTAATGCTTCTGTAGGTGGATTTGCGGATTTTAAATTATTATTGATCATATTAGAAACCTCCGGTTTTACAGGAATAGTACAATGTGGTCCGTTACATGGTTCTGTAATAATTTTATTAAAAAGTTTATAATAATTCATACCACCGGTTTGTTTTATGTTTTTTTTAGGAATACCCTCAATAGTAAGATTTTTTTTATTAATTGCTGTAATCATTTCTTCTTCATTTTTAAATTCATATCCAACCATACCCATTTCTGCTGGATGTTTTTGACATGCTAAATCAAATAATTTATCAAGTATCTTATCAGATTTTTTTTGTTTTTTAGTTGGATCAATTTCATAATTATTCCAAATTTTTTTTACTTGTTTATATGTATATTTTGATTCCTCTAATTCAGACATTAATTTAATCTGCATTTTATCAGCTTTTGATAATTTATTCATAATCTATAATTATAATATAGATTTTTTTTTGTTAATAATTCTATTTATTAATTATTAACAAGTAATAAATTAAGTATAGATAATGGAAAAAAATAATTATTAATTATAATGAAAGCCAGGTTTATAATATTGAAAATATATTAGATAAGATAGTTTTATGAGATATCCTAATTTAAGTAATTATGGAATTCATCCAATGTTAGATATAAAAAATAATAATAATTTGATTTAAATTTAAAGATTTATTTTTATTAAAATAAATGCGAATTGCAATATGTGGAAAAATGGGTTCAGGAAAAACATATCTAGCAGATTTATTAAGTAAAAAATTTAATCTAGTAAAGATTTCATTTGCAGGAAAAGTAAAAGAAATTGCTTCAGATTTGTTTAGTATAGAATATAAAAATAGAGAACTTTTACAAAATATAGCAGATAGAATGAAAGATATAGATAATGATATATGGGTAAAATATGTAATAAAAAAAATTAATGATGATAACTTAAATAATGTAATAATTGATGATTTAAGATTTCTTAATGAATTATCTTATTTAAAAAAACATAATTTTTTAATAATTGCTTTAGAAATAGATGAAAGTACTCAAATAAATAGATTAAAAGAAAAATATGGGAATGATTATATAAATCATATAAATAGAAGACATCATAATTCCGAAATAAATATTGAAAAATTAGATTATGATATAAAATTTAAGTCTGATGATTCTATTTATAAAAATATTTTAGAATATTTATCATAAATTAATAATACTATCAGAATACTTAAAGTTATTTAACTAATATAATTTTTATATATAGAATGAATAGTATTCAAATGGAAGATGAAATCACTAATTATTATTGTGACTATATATTTAATGTAAAATATTTTGATACAAATTATTTATATATAAAAGAGTTATTATTAAATTATTTAAAAGATAAATATAAAAAAATATTATTAATAGGTAATAATATAGAATATATTATTAATTATATAAATAAAAATTATAATGATTGTTATCTAACTTGTGTAGATTTAAATTTATCAATATGCAATAAAATTAAATCTAATAAAATAGAATATATAAATAGTTTAAATAATTTTATAAATCATTATAAAAACTATGAAAATGAATATGATTTAATAATAACTCATAATAGTTTAATTAATCTTGATGATAAAGAAATTTTAATTAGCTTATATTATAAAATATTAAATGTAGAAGGGTGTTTAACAATGATAGAATATTGTTCAGGTCAATCTGTTAATTTACAAGAAAATTTTTTGAAATATTGTAAAAAAAAAAATTATAAATTAAATAGCATATTTAGTATAGCAGGAATGTTAGATAAAAATAATTTTTTTAAAATTAAAACAAAAGATAATATATCAATTTTGATTAAAAATATAGAAGAAGATTTAGAAAATTTAAATAATAATAAAAAATATTATTTAAGTAAGTTTAACGAATTAATGTATGAGAAACAAAAAATACTATGGAATGATAAATTAGAATGGTTTGAGAATAAAAATTTAGGTTGGGGTTTCATTTTTTGCTATAAATAAATATTAAATTATTATAGCCAAAACTCTTCATGCCAAGGAAGAGGGGGATATTCTCTGGGAGCAGGGCCAAACATTACTTTAATGCCATTAATAATTTCTTTAAATACACCAGTATAATTCTTTATTAATCTATATTTATAGCCACTATTCTCAACCTTTTCCACTACTGATTTCAATTTAGCACGAAGTACTAAGGGTTTTTCTTTAGTAATATATTTATAAGTAAAACTTCTATTTAAACTTAATAAATTAAAAAATAATTGTGATAGTTGATAAGCATATATATCCTTTATTTGTTCGTGTTTTTTTTCTCGAGATAGATGAAAACCATATACTTCTTTAGTAATTATTCCGGCTTCATGCATATTAGTTCTTTTTCGGAGACAATTAATAACTGGATGAGGATAAGTAGCTACATAATATCCATATTTATCAGGTAACATTGAACCTAAATCTACTAGCCAAACATACATTTTGTCATCAAAACATTGATAAATTATATTACCAGGTTTTAAATCAAAATAATAGATATCGTGTTGTAATAAACATAATAATGTTTTTTTTATACAATTTACAATTTGATGAGCGATACCTGCATGTAATTTTATTTCTGAATTTTTGATTAGATCATTTAAATCACCATTTCCTCTTAACATATATATCCTGTTATCTAATATTTTTATAGGAATGATATGTGGACATATTTCATTTAGATTGGGATATTTTTTTAATATTTGGAGTTCATCTAAAGAATGACCAGATGAACGCAGATGTGATCGCATTATTTTTTCAGAAATTCTAATTTGATCATTCGTTTTTTCATTTTCGAATATATAATCTACAATACCTCCATATGAACCTGTTAAACCACTATGCTTTGTATCTATTTTTATATAAAGTTTTTTATCAAAATTAATATTATCGAGCTCACCATTTTCATCATGTGATATATAATTTAAAATATTAAATGGTGATTTGAATAATGGAGCTATATCTTTACAAATTTGAACTCCTTTTATTAAACAGAGTTTTTCTGAATCAGAAATATATGATGTAGGTTCTTCATTAATTGTTTCTAAAGTAGAGATGGGTTTATTATTTTCGAAGACTGTAGATTTACTTCCTATATCATAAAATTTTAGATAATTTTGAAGTATTTCTTTTCCTAATTTACTTTTAATATCAACTTTTTGCTTATCTATCGGATTTATTATATAGTTATAATTATACATATTAATAACTATATAAATATATTTTATTTTTTATGAAATAAATAAATAATATTAATAACTATATAAATATATTTTATTTTTTATGAAATAAATAAATAAATAGATTGTATTTATTTGAAAAATAAAGTATATATATATATATACTTATAAATATGTGTATAATGTGTCTATTATTTCCTGGATTGATGCTATCAACAGGTTTTTTTGGAGGAATTTTATTGAATGATATGTATCCAAAAAATAATAATACAAATAATACAAATAATAAAATGATTTATTGGGTATAAATTACCATAAATTAAGATTTAATTTTTTAAAAGATCGTTTACTAGATAAAATATCGGATAATGAGGGCGGTTTTTTTAAATTATTACTATTAGTATTAGTATTATTTATATTTTGATTTTTTTTAACATTATTAACAGAAGAATTAAGTTTAACGTTTTGTAAGTCATTTAAGAAAATTTTATTAGATAATATATTAGTTTGATAATATTCATTTTCATCTTTTAGAATAATATTTGGATCTAAATTTTCTAACATCATTTTATGTTTAATATTTTCAATAGGTATTTGATATTTTTTCATTTTGAAAAATTTTGCGAATATATGATGATCTTTAAGCTGAATTTGATTAGATAGAGACTCAGATAAATTTGTGGAATTTATCTCTTCGTCAACATAGTCATTTTCATTTTTCATAATGATATTAGGATTTAAATTTTCAAGAGATAATTTATGTTTAATACTTTCAATAGGAACTTTAAATCTTTTCATTTTAAAATATTTAGAATATATATCATGATCTTTGAACATTATTTTATTTTTTTCTTTATCTATTGAATCAAAATATTCTTCATCTTCTATCAGACATTCATCAATTTTTAGTATAGGATAATATATTTTCATTTGTATTATTGTCCAATTAATTCCAATTTTATTAGATTTGATCCATATATTTTGTAACCACAAAATTGAATAACCATATGAATTAGGAATAATGTAATCAATATTTTTTTTTATTTTTTTCCAATCATATATACTTATTATAGGATTATTTTTTTCAATTTGTATTCCAAAATAGAAATTAACTTTTGTATTAGTTTTATTTATATAAAATGAGTTAATAAATTTAATATTTTCAGGTGTCTTTTTTTTTATTTTTTCATAGAAATATTCTTGTTTGTTAATTATATATGAATCTAATTCACTTATTTTTTTTACAAAATTTTTAGTATTATTTTCAAATTTATAATTATGAGCAACTATTTTTAAATTACAAAAATTACGATTTTGATGACAATAAATAGTAGGAATATCAGGTATAAAAAATTTAGGAGTTTGTATTAAAAAATCATGATCATTATATTTAATATTAAAAATGGTAATTTTATCTGATATTTTTTCGGGTTTTTTAAATATTATTTTATCTAAATCATAATTTTTTAGAATAATAGGTATCATATTATATATGTATATAATATTCTATTTAAGTATAATATGGTAATTAGAAAAATACTAAAGATAATGTAATCTTTTAATCATTTAAAGATTACGAATAATAAAATAAAACAAAATATGAATACGGAATGGAAAGATATTAGAGGAAAAAAAATTTACAAAAAAAAAAACATATTTAAAAATATAGATTTTCAATTAATAAACAGAAGATTAGCGTTAATAATTGAAAAAGAATTAGATGAAATAAGTAAATATAATATATATCAAAATGATGATATTAATTACGGTAAATGGATTATAGTATAATACACAAAAAAAAAATATAAAAAAAAAAATAATAATATTTATATATATTATAAATGTATAAACAAAAAGGCGGAAAAATAGTTTTACCTAGTGAATATTTTGGACAAAATTCTGGAAGATACTACAGTACAGGAAGTACAGAATTAGTCCCTGGAGCACATGCTTGTGGTAATACAAATGCGGTTAGTTTTCCTTATACTGATTTGGGACCAATGCCAAATCATTCAGGTGTTCAAACTGGAGGAGATTATTTACAATCCATATATAATTATATTGTAGGTAATTCAAAAAAACCTAATATAGTACAAAATAGAAAAAATAATCAAAATCATAAAAAAAAAACAAATAAACAAAACCAAAAAGGTGGTAGAGTTACTTTACCAAGTGAATATTTTGGTAATAATTCTGGAAGATATTACAGTCCAGGAAGTACAGAATTAGTCCCTGGAGCACATGCTTGTGACAATACAAATGCGGTTAGTTTTCCTCATACGGATTTGGGACCAATGCCTAATCATTCAGGTGTTCAAACTGGAGGATTTTTTTGGCCATTTGATAGTGAAGAATCTGAAAAACCAGTAGAAAAATCTATAGAAACAACAAAAAAAAAAAAAAAAAAAAAAAAAGGAAAAAAAA
>Ga0206130_10000623_pt1 | contig 57927 bp, 49 predicted proteins | sample Helgoland_Spring_9_FD_148637 | JGI IMG/M metagenome (GOLD analysis project Ga0206130, IMG submission 148637) | Pelagic subsurface seawater microbial communities from Kabeltonne, Helgoland, North Sea - Helgoland_Spring_Bloom_20160512_1 | ecosystem: Environmental > Aquatic > Marine > Epipelagic ... | reverse complement strand
GCACCCTGATACTCAGGGGTACTTAAGGAATTCCTATAGGTCTCTAGAGAGTTTCTGGTGTGTCTGGTGGTGGGGGTGTGGAACTGACGTTGGGTACTTATAGAGAGGGGTGGTTAGACTCAGTTGAAGAGCTTGTTTACAGCTTCTGTTGCATCTGCGTCATTAGCAACTGCTTTCCTATGTTTTTGTTTCCAAATCCCTTGGTAGGCCACATGATCAAATATGGTAACGTTAAGAAGCGTCTCGCCTCTGTCGATAATCACTTCTGCCGTGGGGATTGTTCCTCGTTGATCCTCAATCATCTCTAAGATGCATGCGAGTTCCTTGCCACAGAGAAGACCGAAATAGTCTGTTACATCTATTTTTGGCTGCCTTGCCCCTAAAAAGGTTGTTCTACTGGACCACTTGAATTCATTTTTTTTCATAGCGTTATTAGATGATGGTTTTCCAACTTTTTGTGTTAGCGATTCACTAATTTTTCTAAAACTGTAGTTCTTTGAATATAAACCCAGATCAATACGCATAATCTTGTTATCATCATTGCAAGTCGTGTAGACGTATTTAACTCCCTCTCCACTGGGTGTCTTTCTGCTTTTATCACAGGTGTCACCGAGGCTTATTCCAAGCCAATTCCGTGGAATATCTTGAGCGTGTGATGCTGAAGCTAATAATAGCCAAACCACTGGAAACAACAAAATAGGTTTCATACTCAGTCTTTTCTTTGCCTTTTTCATATCAGAATTATTTAAAAAGTGTCTCGAGATCATCACTTTGTCCTCTTACTGAATTTTTTAAATCATCAAGCGACATCTGCCAAAGAATGTTGTTGGCTAAATGGTCAATAGCTACGACGTGAATAATTTTAGGTGTTTGGAATAGCTTTATTTCTCTTTCAGGCATTCTTTTCTTTTTGCTCTCCATTGTTCTTATCAAACAGTGGGTGTCAATCTGACCATTAAGTCTGCAAGCAGCTTTGTCAAAAACACCTAATGGGATGCCTCCAGTAAATTGGGATTGGCTGTGCCAAGAGTAGATGTCTGACCCGTTGTAATTGATGATAGTTGGAGTTCTTTCAGTAGTTTTTGATAACTGTTCTCTAAGTTTCATTAGGTCATACGTTGGACTTAAAAACCACATGTCTATTTCAGAAATCACGCCAGACTCATTGCACTTTGCAGTAGTCTTTCTTTTGTCCCTATCCAAATTTCCCTTAATGATTGAAGATGTGCATACTTGACCCAGAACAATCCCATCAAAGCTTTTTGGGAATGTTTTTGCATAGATAGCTAAAGGTGTAAAAAGGATGAGAGCAGTCAGAAGAGAAATAAAAATAAACCTGTCTGTTAATTTTGAGTTATTCATTAATTACTCCATTACATACCAAGAGAGACAATAACCAATTCTCTCCATTCTTCGATTGTAATTATCCAATCTGTAATCTGAAACTCTAAGATTGTATTTCTTGAGTTGCTGTTGTGAGATGATTTTAGAAGCCTCAGACATCAGCCACCTATGAAGGTCCATAGCAAGCCCTCTGCTGAAATTGATGGTCATTTGCTTATTTAGTTCTTGCTTCCCATAGTCCAACGCAATGGCTTGTGCATTAGCAACACACTCTAACTCGGAGTATCGTGGCGTTTGTGCATGTGCATTCGAAACGAATATCGACAACATTATTATCAAAAAATAAATAGATCTCATGTGGAAACCATACACACACTCAAACAATCAGGTAAAGAGAACACCAATTACCCTAAACCAAAAAGGCCCTAGGTGACTCACACAGAGCCGCTAGGGCATATAAAGCTATCAGTATACTCCAGAGGCCTCTAGAGGCTCTCAGTGACTCTCTATGAGTCATTAAAGGCATATCTAAGCAGTATATCTACTTAATACAACTGAATCAGTAACATAGATGTTATCCAGATCGGGTAAATCTATGTAATCTGCTGTGGTGGACACAGGCGATAAGGGGCTTGTTGCTAATTTAGTAGTACATATTACATATTTGTCTCATAATGGACTTAGAATAAAAGTCTATTTGACTTCCAGTATGGATTATAACCCTATTTATCCGTATATATAGTGGTAGATAAGGATCCTTAAGTAATATAGAGGTATAGATGTCATCTAAGGATCAATCCTTCATACCTTTATTATTCATTTATCTGCCTTCTTCTCTAGAGGCTAAAGGTGCCTTCAAGGATCTCTTCACTACGCTAAGGCTAGATAGAAGTAGTAGTCGTACAGCTAGACCTAAGGACATAAAGACCAAGACAGCTGCACTACATCAGATAGTCTCTAGCCTCTTAATACATCTAAAAATGACTGAAGGCAGATACTGTAGTCGTACAATCAAAAGGAGTAGCTTTACAGCAGAAGACTTTGGAAGAGATGTCTTTGATGCTGTTATCGAAAGGCTTGAGGAACATGGATATATCAAGTTTGAAAGAGGTAAGAAACAAGCTTACTCGAAAGGCTTTTTATCCAAAGTCCACCTAAAGAGATCTCTAGTAAGGTTGTTTAAGGAAGCTGGTGTTACCCCTGATAACATCCTTACTCACTTCACTAAGAGAACAAGACACAGTGTTGAACCTATACATATGGTGGAGGCTAAGACTGCTTCTAAATGGTCTAATGATCATAAGGTCTCAGGTGATGATGTTGACTTCTCCAAGCTTAAGAAACACCAAGAGTGCCTGAGGCAAGTAAGCATCATGCAGGAGCTAAATGAGTTCTTGTATAAACATGATCTACAAGGCCCCCATAACACATCCTTTAATGGTCTTAAGAGACAGTTCAACAACTACACTCTTAATGATTATCTCTTTGATCAAGGTGGTCGTCTTTACTGTCAACTACCTCACAACAACTACCAGTCATTAAGTGGTCATGAGAGGTCATTGATTACAGTTGATGGAGAAGCTGTTGTTGAGATGGACATACATGCCTGTGCATTAAGCATCACACATTCTTTGTTTAAGATACCACTACCTGATAGATCTGATTTGTATCATTTAGAAGATGTTGAAAGAGATGTTGTGAAGAGTTGGATTAATCTCTCACTGACTAATGGGAAGCCTCTAGAGAGGTGGCCAGAGACTGTCATTGAGAACTTTAAGAGCAACAAGATCAAATACAAAGAAGCATCATTCTATAGGTCCTCGCTGCTCAAGCTATACCCCTTCATCAATGATCTCAAGCAGCAGAACATAGGATGGGCTAGACTACAGTTTGAGGAGTCTGAGGTAATCCTCAGCACTATGCAGGAGCTCATGAAAAAAGGAATACCATCATACCCTGTCCATGACAGTATCATCGTTCCAGAGACATCATCTGAAGATGCTATGTGTTGTCTAAAGGAGTGCTTTAGGGATAGGCTTGGCGGTGAAGTGATTGTGAAAGTGAGTAACTGAAAATGGGTGCATTCATACTAGTCATTTTGATCACGATGGGGTCTGGTGAGGATTTAAAGTCGTTTGAGATAAGGATGAATAAAGACTCTCAGTCAGAGTGCCTCAAGGCTGCAGAAACATACCAGTTTCCGTTACCAATCATCTCTATAGAAACAAGGTGTGAACCTGTTATTGGGAACAAACCAAAAACACAAGAGACAGGGGTTTCTACTTGATATGAGTATTTTAAAAGACCTGCTGTATAGGATGGGCCAGTCAGATCACATTAAGGGTTACCTTAATAAGATGAATGACTCTCTGGTTTTGATTAAAAGATGTTTTGTTATCTTGGTCTTCTTGGCAGGTTTAACGGTATTCCTAACAGAGTGGTTGTGAAGGCACCTAATCACTGCTCTCCAGAGAGCACCCCAAGATACAAACCACACCCCCACCACCAGACACACCAGAAACTCTCTAGAGACCTATAGGAATTCCTTAAGTACCCCTGAGTATCAGGGTGCTCAGAGAGTTCTTTAAGAGTACCTGAAACCTTGGTGTACACAGAGTATACCAAATGTGCCTGTTGACAGGATTCACACAAACACTAACCTATTGTTATTGCTTAGTGTCCCTAAGGGTTGATGCTTCTGTAAGGTAATGACTGCATGTCGAGTGCACCATTCTCTTAGAGATACTCAGAGTTAACCTATTGATACTCAAGCATACATTTGCAATGTAGCGAGTACTGGTGGTGATCCCATGGGATTGTTTTACAAATATAAACAGCAATCAGCATTGAACAGAATGCAAGAAGAGCGCTCATATGCATTTGTTTCAGAGGAGCTGCAAAGTGGTGATACTAGACCAGACCTTTATGCTCAGGCATTAGTTGAAGCTGAAGGTGATGATAAAAGGGGTCTCTTGAATGCTAAATTATGAACAGGTGGGCACAGCGTTCCAGATCTTGGGAATAGCTAACGCAAGAGCTTACACCGAATTGGATAGCTCCGCATGGACTGACAATGACGAAATGCTGCTGGAGTTTTTAGAGGATCAAGTAGATCTGCCGAACTTTTTCATAATGCGTGACAAACAAAAAAAGAAAGCTTGCAAAGCCCTCGCAGATTTAGGTTTGGCCTCTTGGCGGGGGGCAGTTGACCACAAAGATTATAAGGGGGCTCGGCGTCATATAACGGAAACTATTAATGAAGTTTATCGTGTTATGCTTGGCTCAAGAGCAATGGACATCATAATGGACGGATTCAAACCTGTATTTTTAATGATTAAGGATTTTGAAGATTTGGAGTCGGGCCCCCTAAAAGATGAAATAGCACTTCTTGCAAAGAGTTCTGCCCTTCACATCCGAAAAACATTACTTGCCGAAGGACTCTATGATGGCAGGCTCATGTAAGCTAAAAAAGGGCGCAAGAGAGACTTTTGAGGCAGATTAAAAAAGACACAGATAGTATCATAGTCAATCAGAGCTAATTCTCTTTAACCACCCCTGCATTAACACTAACTTATACCCTTCTCCATAACTCTGTCCAACCCCAGCAGTAGACCAACCACCTATCTGGTCAATCATGTCTGATGGGCACTGAACAGCCCTCAGCCTGTCTCTGAGACTATGTCTGAAGCTATGGATAACACATCCCTCAGGCACCCTAGACTTCAACCACTTATTAAGAGCAGCTGAGGCAGAGTTAGCATTAGTACCTTTAACAGATGTGTATCTAGGGAAGGCGTAAGGACTGTTATTTTTGTTAGCCTTAATACGCCTTGCAGCCCACAGAGAAGCACCGACTAGGGGTATCTGCCTCTGACTACCTTTTGTCTTCAGGCGCCTCCATGGATGAGGCTTGAGGTTTATGTGAGGAACCTCATCATCAAGCTTTATCTCATCAATATGAAGACCAGCAGCCTCAGACAACCTCATTCCTGTATCTGAGATAAGTGACACCAACCACCTAGCCTCATCATCATAAGAGACACAGTCTTTTTGTATCTGCCTGATGTCCTCAATAGGAATAGGCTTTCTTTGTTTTACATCATCAAGGTCAGGCAAGTAGATCTTTGAGAACGTATTACGACAGTCCAGTCCATGCTCTTGTATAGTCAGGTTGATGATAGATCTAATAGTAGAGAAGTTCCTTTTGACTGAGGCTGTATTCAGACCTTTCTTTAGTAAATAGTCTCGATACATAGCAGCATCAGAAGATGAGTATTCATCAAGAGGTCTGTCACCTAACACATCAATTACTGATTGAATGTTTCTCTCAGCACCTCTTCTAAAGGTCTTGTCTTTATTAACACCCTTAAGCCTTAGATAGAGGCCTAGAGCCTGTGACAGAGAATCATAGCCTGATTTAGATAACCTCTGAGGCTCTCTCCTTAAAAGGTGGAAAGCAGGTATATCGATATTAGCTAACCTCAATGACGTCCAATAATCCTCAAGCCTTTGAGCAATAGACCTAGCAGTACGTAAAGCACTGTCTCTTCGACTGGTCTTTAAGCAGATAACTATTCTAGATGATGAATAATGAGGCTGAATGTCTTTGGGCACTCTTCTATTGAAGTAGTACGTTTGACCCTTAATCCACAGATAAGAGGCACTGTTGTGGTATACCATGTGACCTACCCATACTCGCTACATTGCAAATGTATGCTTGAGTATCAATAGGTTAACTATGAGTATCTGTAAGAGTATGGTGCACTCGACAGGATTCGAACCTGTGACCTCTGCCTTCGGAGGGCAGCGCTCTATCCAGCTGAGCTACGAGTGCATCTTTGGTCATGGGCGGGGTAATTGATACCGCCATCAGGCCAAAATCAGGATAGCATTCTTCTATACTGACTTTGCCCCCCTGCCAAGGGGGTAATGCCGTATCTTTGCCGCGATCATGTGTGCATCATGTGTGCATCATGCGGGCATTATGCGGCTATTAACGCAACCGCCGCGCCTGCAAATGCTCATTTCACTGGTGAAGACGTTTTTCAAAACGGTAACGGCAATCAAAACGGCGCAGCGCGGCATCGTTTTGAACGCGGTGGTCGCTTAGCGCCGAACAGGGCTTATGGCATCCTATTTTGTTAGGCTTAGAAACACATCTTCAAGGTCGGGTTCGGCGGTGCTGATATCGCTCACCTCAAATCCGGCAAGCCGTACTTTATGCAAAATATCAACCGCATTGCTTGTCGCCGGATCAAAGCTGATCGACAGGCGGCCATCACGCCATTGTGCGCCAAGCGCGGCAAGCGCGTTTGGTAACGGCAGCGGCGGCGGTGTTGTCAGGCTGAGATGAAGCGTTTTCTGGCCAGCCGAGGCCAATAGATCGGCCTTTGTTTTCGCTGCGATAATTTCGCCCTTATTGATGATGGCGATGCGGTCGCACAAGGCTTCGGCCTCTTCAAGATAATGCGTCGTCAGCACCACCGTAACACCGGCGCGGTTCAGGCTTTTGATATTGTCCCATAAACGCTGGCGAAGCGCGACATCAACACCGGCGGTCGGTTCGTCTAAGACCAGAATCGGCGGGCGATGCACCATCGCCTTGCCAACCAACAGCCGTCGGCGCATGCCGCCTGACAGTCGCCGCGAATAGAAATCAGCCTGTTCGGTCAGGCCAACCATCTCCAAAATTTCATCCGTATGGCGTTCGGCCTTTGGCACGCCAAACAGCCCTGCCATCATATCCAGGGTTTCGCGCGGAGTGAAAAAGGCGTCAATATTCAATTCTTGCGGTACAATGCCGATATTGGCGCGTGATTGCCGCGGATTGGCATCAATATCAGTTCCCCATATCGATATGCTGCCGCTAGATTTTACCACCGTTCCAGCCATGATATTGATAAAGGTCGATTTGCCAGCGCCATTCGGCCCCAATAGCCCGAAAATACAACCAATCGGCACTTCGATATCAATTGATTTCAAGGCGTGATGCGCTCGCCCACCAGCATCATAAATCTTATTCACATCACGGGCTTCAATCGCCAGCCCTGACTCTGGGCTATGCGTAAAGGCGGCAGTCGGAATGACGGTATTTTGGGATGTCATAATGACTGCCTTTTTTGTGTGAAAAGCGGGAACGGATCTTTTGCCAAGATATAGGCCGTTGTGGTGAGGGCGGCAAGGGGGGCAAAGAATCTTCGTCGGCCAGCGCCAGTTACAATTGCATCAATCGTCAAGCCGCTATAGGTTAATCCGATGGATCGCGCCGTCTGATTAGGACGCGTCGCAAACAGATTTTGGCCATAATGCCATATTGCCGTAATGCCATATGATGCGAATGAGGATATCATGACCCCAGACCAAGCCCGCACGAAGGCTGATCAATCAGCTTCATCATCATCAAATGTAATTGTCACAAACCAGTCGCGGGTGGCCTGTAACGGTGGCGGTGGTCCGCTTGGGCATCCGCAGGTATGGCTGACGCTTGGCACTAATGGCAAGGTGACTTGCCCTTATTGTTCTTGCGCATTTGTTGCGGCGGCCGAATAGCCATTTTGGCCAACGGCGCATTGGTAATTGAAATGCCATTTTGTGCCGCATATGGCGACCAATATCGAGGCCAGTCTTAGCGCCATTGGCATCGTCGGATTTTGAATTGTGGGGCGATATGAGTGAAAAAGGCAGATTGGTACTGGTTGATGGGTCGGGATATATTTTCCGCGCTTTTCACGCCCTGCCACCAATGACCCGACGCGACGGTACGCCGGTCAATGCTGTGTATGGCTTTACCGCCATGTTGATGAAGCTTGTCGATGATCTGCAGCCAGATCATGTTGCCGTGGTATTTGACGTTGCGCGCAAAACCTTTCGCTCAGATATCTATCCCGAATATAAGGCCAATCGATCAGAACCGCCTGAAGATCTTGTTCCGCAATTTGCGCTGGTGCGTGCGGCAACCCAAGCCTTGAGCCTGCCCCTTCTTGAAGCGCCCGGATTTGAAGCTGATGATCTGATCGCAACCTATGCGCGGCTTGGCGAAGATGCGGGACTTGCGACGCTTATTGTTTCGTCAGACAAGGATTTGATGCAGCTTGTGCGCGGTGATATCACCATGCTTGACCCGATGAAGCAGCGCCGTATTGGTGCTGATGAAGTGTTTGAACGGTTTGGCGTCGCGCCGGAAAAAGTGATTGATGTGCAGGCCTTGGCTGGTGATTCAACCGATAATGTACCGGGGGTACCGGGCATTGGCATCAAAACGGCGGCTGAATTGATTCAGACCTTTGGTGATCTTGATACTTTGCTGGCAAATGCTGAAACGATCAAACAGCCAAAACGCCGTGAAAATCTGATCAATTTTGCTGAACAAGCGCGGATTTCGCGCCAGCTTGTGACGCTTCGTGATGATGCGCCAATGCCGCTTGAATTGTCGGCATTATCGACTCCGCGGCGCGATATGGATCTATTGACGGCCTTTCTAAAAGAACAGGAATTTAGCCGCTTGCTTGTCCGCATTGGCGCCGATGGTGGGAATGGTAATGGGGCAAAATTGGGCGGTGCAGTCCGGTCAATGGCATCAAGCCCGTCACCATCAAGCCCATCTTTGGCAGACCCATTGCCATCAGATAAAGCCGGTTCTGCGCCATCAACAGACCATGTAGCCGCGCCTGATGCGCTGGCTGTGGCGGCCCAGCCTGTCGAAGCCGACTACCAGCTTATTACCGATGTTGACTCGCTTGCCGCATTTCTGGCTGCGGCAACAGCGCAAGGTTTTCTGGCGGTTGATACTGAAACCAGCGGCCTGAATGCGGCGGCGGCTGATTTGGTTGGTGTGTCGATGGCATTGGCACCTGGCAAGGCTTGCTATGTGCCGCTTCGTCATGGCGCGATGGCGACGGAAACTGGCGACGCGCAGGGCGGGCTGGATTTTTCTGCCGAGGCACCGGTTTCTTATAAACAAATTGGCTTTGATACGGCGATGGCGATGTTGCGGCCAATATTCGAAGATCCAGCCATTTTGAAAATTGGTCATAATCTGAAATATGATTCGCATATTCTGCTATGGCCGCGCAATGGCGGCATAAACCTGTCGCCGGTCGATGATACGATGTGTCTTTCTTATGTTCTGGATGGTGGGCGTGTTGGTGGCCATTCAATGGATCATCTGGCAAAACATTGGCTGGATTATGACACGATTAAATTTTCCGATGTTTGTGGCAAGGGGGTCAAACAGGTTCCCTTTGGCACGCTCGCGCCTGAGGCGGCCTTGGATTACGCCGCCGAAGATGCCGATATCACGCTTCGGCTGTGGCATTTATTCAAGCCGCGCCTTGGGGCTGAGCAGGTAGCGTCAGTTTATGAAAGGCTGGAACGTCCGCTTATCCCGATCCTTGCCAAAATGGAGGCCAGCGGCATCACCGTTGACCGTAGTATTCTGGCACGCATGTCGAATGATTTTGCCAAACGGATGGCCGTATTTCAAACCGAGATCCACCAGCTCGCCGGTGAAGAATTCAATATTGCATCACCAAAACAGCTTGGCGAAATCCTATTTGATAAAATGGGGCTTGAAGGCGGTAAAAAAGCCAAAACGGGCGCTTTTTCTACCTCGGCAGATGTGTTGGAAGATCTGGCTGCATCGGGCGTTGATATTGCGGCGAAGGTTCTTGAATGGCGGCATTTGGCCAAATTGAAATCGACTTATGCTGATGCGCTTGTTGACTCGATTCTCGCCACAACTGGGCGGGTTCATACCTCATTTTCGATGGTTGGTGCCAGCACTGGCCGTCTGTCATCATCTGACCCGAATGTGCAGAATATTCCGATCCGAACCGCCGAAGGAAGACAAATCCGAACCGCCTTTGTCGCGGCAGCGGGTCATAAATTAATTTCGGCTGACTATTCGCAAATCGAATTGCGGCTTGTTGCGCATGTTGCGCAGGAAACGACAATGATCGAGGCGTTTCGCGCCGGCATCGATATTCATGCGCGAACCGCATCCGAGGTATTTGGCGTGCCGCTTGATCAGATGGATAGCGAAACCAGACGCCGTGCAAAGGCCATCAATTTTGGCATTATCTACGGTATCTCGGCCTTTGGGCTGGCGCGTCAGCTTGGCATTTCACGCGGCGAGGCGAGTGACTATATCACGGCTTATTTCAAAAATTTTCCGGGCATCAAGGATTATATGGAACGGATCAAGGTTTCAGCCCGTGAAGATGGGTTTGTCGAAACATTATTCGGGCGGCGTATCCATATTTCCGGCTTTTCCGGTGGCAATCAGGCGATGCGCGGCTTTGCCGAACGCCAAGCGATCAATGCGCCGATTCAAGGCAGTGCCGCCGATATCATCAAACGGGCGATGATCCGCATTCCCGCGGCGCTAAAGGCGGCTGGGCTAAGCGCAACAATGCTGCTTCAAGTGCATGATGAATTGATCTTTGAAGCCCCCGAAGCCGAAGCCGAAGCCACAACGGCGTTGATTACATCGGTTATGGAAAATGCGGCTGATCCTGTTTTAACATTGGCGGTGCCGATTGTTGCCGAGGCTGGCATTGCCGATAGCTGGGCCGACGCCCATTAAGATAATTTAGGCCCGATTATGCCGATTTTCTGCCCTATATTGGCCTTGATTTGCCCGCAGGGTGAAGATCAATCGAGACGATCAGCTGGCCATGGATATGATTGGTCAATGCCGGATCAGACTTTTGGGGAGTGAGAGACCTAGATGGCAGACCGTATTGCACTTGTTGATGATGATCAAAATATCCTGACGTCAGTATCCTTGACGCTTGAATCCGAAGGGTTTGAGGTCGATTGTTATCATGATGGTGAGGCGGCTTTGGTCGGGCTTGCCCGCAGGCCTGCCAATCTTGGTGTCTTTGATATTAAGATGCCGCGCATGGACGGAATGGAGCTTTTGCAAAAGGTGCGAAGCCAGTCGCAAATGCCGGTGATTTTCCTGACCAGCAAGGATGATGAGCTTGACGAGGCGCTTGGGCTTGGCATGGGTGCAGATGATTATATAACCAAACCATTTTCCCAGCGTTTGTTGCTTGCCCGTATCCGTGCGGTTTTGCGGCGGGCCAGTGATGGGGTGATGAAAACATCTGGCCCGAATATCATTCGCCTTGGTGAATTGCTGATGGATCCAGACCGGCATTTATGCAGCTGGCGTGGTCAGGAAGTCAAATTGACCGTAACCGAATTTTTGATTTTGCAGGCGTTGGCGTCGCGCCCGGGCATGGTGAAGAACCGTGATCAGCTCATGGATGCTGCCTATGGCGAGAGTATTTTTCTGGATGACCGCACGATCGACAGCCATATCAAACGGCTGCGCCGCAAATTACGCGCACATGATTCCGACTTTGACCAGATCGAAACGCTTTATGGAATTGGCTATAAATATAAGACATCACCATCATAAGGGTCGCGCCATGCCGATGAAGGCTGCATAATGGCCTGATGATATTTATGATGATGGTGGTTTATAGTCAGGGAGCGGAATTATAGAAACTTCGCGATGGCGTCGATTACTGGGCTGGGTTCGTGGCAAGTGTGGATGGCTTGTGACGCCATTCCGCATGAGCCGCCTTACCGCGCGCATCATGGCGATCATGCTGTTTCCACTGGCGATTTTTCTTGTTGGTCTATTATCGCTTGATCAATATCGAACGACCTTGATCCAGTCAGAATTTGTCGCGCTTGAGCGGCAGGGCTTTACCTTGGCGCGATCGCTTGCGCTTGCCGAGGCTGAACGTGATCGGCGTGTTGCCCGTCGCCAGCTATCGCCAGAAACCATGACGCATCTAATCCCTCTTGTCGGGCTTGGCAGCTCGTTACGGGCGCGGGTGTTTCAGCCAAATGGATCGCTTCTTGCTGATACGGCGCGGCGAAGTGGCTTTCAGCCAAATGTCGATATTCGGCGACATCGTGACAAAAGCTGGCGTCAGAACATCCGCAATAATCTGAATGATATGGTGACAACAGCATCTGGCTGGTTCAGCCCGTTTGACGAATTGCCATCATATGTTGAGCGCCGCCGCCAGCGTGCTAGCCAATATGCTGAAGTCATTGCCGCCTTGTCGGGCGAACCACGCCGTGCCTTGCGTATTGACCGTGATGGCAATCTGATGTTGTCGGTGGCGGTGCCGGTTCAAGATTTGCGTCTTGTTCGTGGGGCCTTGATGGTCTCGATTGGTGGCGGCAAAATTGAACAGGAATTGGCCAATGTGAATATTGTGTTTTTACAGCTATTTGTCGGGGTTTTGCTGGTGACGCTTGGTCTCAGCCTGTATCTGGCGCGATCAATCACAACGCCAATCTCGCGTCTTGCGGCAGCGGCCGATAAATTGCGGCAAAGCGCCGATATGTCCAGCCGCCTTCAACGTTTGCCGCATCGCAATGACGAAATCGGTCAATTGTCGGATTCGTTGATTGATCTGACCGATGAATTGCAAAAAAGAATTCAGGCCACTGCGGCCTTTGCCGCTGATGTGGCGCATGAAATTAAAAACCCGCTTTCATCATTACGAAGCGCCACCGAAACCTTTAGTCGGGCAAAAACTGCAGCGCAAAAAAAGCAGTTGCTGAATATCATCTTGCAGGATGTGCAGCGTCTTGATCGTTTGATTACTGATATTTCTCAAGCAAGCCGTGTCGATACCGAAATTATCGGCCAAGATCGTGATCCGGTTGATTTTGCCGGCTTGATTGATAATTTCATCCAGATGCGATCGCAAACCCACAGCCAATATCAATTGCGATTTGACCATCCGCCAATGCCGGTGATGGTGCGGATGAATCAAAGCCGCATGGTGCAGGTGATTGACAATGTGTTGAGTAACGCCATTTCCTTTAGCCCGAAAGGCGGCATGGTACGGTTTATTCTGACCGCTGACGCGACGCGTAAACGTGCCGTTCTGGACATTCTTGATGACGGGCCGGGTATCCCTGATGCCAAACTGGAAACGGTTTTTGACCGGTTTTATACCGAACGGCCTAGCGGCGAAGGTTTTGGCGAACATTCGGGGCTTGGCCTGTCAATCGCGCGGCAGATTGTTGATGCGCATAACGGCCAATTAACAGCGGAAAACCGGCCTGAGGGTGGTGCGTGTTTCCGGCTTGTTCTGCCACTTGAAAGCTAAAGCTGTTTTTTCTTTTTTGCTGTTGTAGACTATCGGGATGTTAAACCCTATTTCGTCAATAAAGCTTGTTCTTGTGACTGGTGTATCTGGTGCTGGACACTCAACTGCGCTGAAAATTCTAGAAGATTACGGTTTTACCGCCGTTGATAATCTACCTTTGGCGCTTGTTGATCCGCTGATCGCGCTTGAGGTTGAAACTGGCGGCCGGTCAATTGCCATTGGACTTGATGCGCGCACTAGCGGTTTTGGGGCTGATGCGGTGGCACGCCTTGTGAAAAATCTGGCAAAACGCCTTGGCGATGGGTTTAAGATGGTGTTTATCAATGCCGGTCATGTCGATTTGATGCGCCGCTATAATGCAACAAGACGCCAGCACCCGCTTGGCCATGATTATGATCTTGATGCTGCGGTGCGCGCAGATATGGCGCGAATGGCCGATGTCGAAGCTTTGGCCGATATTATTATTGATAGCAGTGGCCTGGCGCCATCTGATTTACGCGGCGCGTTGCTTGGCGCTTTAGGTCTTGATAAGGCACCGCCAATGCCGGTGCATATTGTTTCATTTTCCTACCGGCATGGCCTTCCTGAAACGGCAGATCAGGTCATTGATATGCGCTTTGCCAAAAACCCGCATTGGGATGATGGTTTGCGTGATCGAACCGGCCTTGATTCCAAAGTGGCAGAATTTCTGGCCAAAGATGAAATGGCAATCGAGGTTCTTGATCAGGTGAAATCGATGTTGGCATTGATGCTAAGCCGGATGAACAGTGATGGTCGGGCGCATTTGACGCTGGCCTTTGGCTGTACGGGCGGCAAACATCGTTCGGTATGGGCGGCAACACAGATTGCCAGCTGGATTGAGGCTGAGGGCCATCCAGTGCGCCTTGAACATCGTGAATTGGCAAAGGCATCTGCCTAGTTGCGCATCACTTCAATCACATCTCAAGCGGTGTTTCTTGGCGCTATCATATCTAGCGCTTTAAAAGACCGTGTTAATTTGCTATGACGTGGCGAGATTTTTACCGACATATAGATTGGATTGGATTATGGCGCAGGATTATGTGATTGCCGATATCGGACTTGCCGACTGGGGTCGCAAGGAATTATCGATTGCCGAAACCGAAATGCCTGGCCTGATGGCGCTTCGTGACGAGTTTGGTTCGGACAAGCCGTTGGCTGGCGCGCGTGTTGCTGGCTGTCTTCATATGACGGTACAAACTGCGGTTTTGATTGAAACGCTTGTTGCGCTTGGTGCCGATGTGCGTTGGTCGAGCTGTAATATCTTTTCAACCCAAGACCATGCCGCCGCGGCAATTGCCAAATCAGGCGTTCCGGTCTTTGCCATCAAGGGTGAGACACTGGCCGAATATTGGGAATATGTTGACCGTATTTTTGATTGGCCGAATGAACAGACCGCCAATCTTATTCTTGATGATGGTGGTGACGCCACCATGTATATCCTTCTTGGGGCGCGTGCCGAAGCTGGCGAAGATGTGCTGGCCACGCCAGAAACCGAAGAAGAAGAATATCTAAAAGCGCAATTGCATCGCCGCCTTGCAAGCAGCCCGGGCTGGTTCACCCGCCAGCGTGATGCGCTTAAAGGTGTTTCCGAAGAAACCACCACTGGTGTTCTGCGGCTTTATCAGCTTGCCGAAATGGGCGGATTGCCATTCCCGGCTATCAATGTGAATGACTCGGTCACTAAATCAAAATTCGACAATCTTTATGGCTGTCGCGAATCATTGGTTGATGGTATCCGCCGTGCCACTGATGTGATGTTTGCTGGCAAGGTCGCCGTTGTTGCTGGCTATGGTGATGTTGGCAAAGGCTCGGCAGCTTCGCTTCGGCAAGGTGGTGCACGGGTTATGGTAACCGAGGTCGACCCGATCTGTGCGTTGCAGGCCGCTATGGAAGGCTATGAAGTTGTCACGATGGAACAGGCAGCTTCGAAGGCTGATATCTTTGTGACCGCAACTGGTAACCGCCATGTCATCACCATCGACCATATGCGTGAAATGAAAGACCGTGCGATTGTTTGTAATATTGGCCATTTTGATAATGAGATCGATGTGGCATCGCTGAATAATTACACATGGTCAGAAGTAAAACCGCAGGTTGATGAAATTGAATTTCCGAATGGCAAACGGATGATCCTTCTTGCCAAGGGACGTTTGGTCAATCTTGGATGTGGAACCGGGCACCCGTCTTTTGTCATGTCGGCGTCATTTACCAATCAGGTGTTGGCGCAGATCGAGCTTTGGTCGCGCGGTGATCAATATGAAAACAAGGTCTATACCTTGCCGCGTCATCTTGATGAAAAAGTGGCAGCACTCCATCTTGCCAAGGTTGGCGCAAGCTTGAGCACGCTTCGCCCTGATCAGGCTGATTATATTGGCGTTGAACAGCAAGGGCCGTTCAAGAGCGAACAATATCGCTATTAATCACCAATGCCAGTTCTGCAATTAGAATTACCCGATCTGTCAGCAACCGAAACGCTTGGTGCGTTGCTGGCTGACGGGCTGGCGGCTGGTGATGTGATCTCGTTAAGCGGGCCTCTTGGCGCGGGAAAATCGGCATTGGCGCGGGCGATAATTCAGGCGGCAAATCCGGCTGAAACCGATGTGCCAAGCCCCACCTTTACGCTTGTCCAGACTTATGAGCTTGGCAATGGAACACCGCTTTGGCATCTCGATCTTTACCGGATTGAAAGCCCTGAAGATGCCATGCAGCTTGGGCTGGATGACGCCTTTATCGATGCGGTTTGCTTGATTGAATGGCCGGATCGGTTAAAGAAACTGCTACCAAAGACCAATCTTTCAATTCATCTTTACATGGCTGATGGCGATGATTCATCTTCCAATATCCGGTTTGCCGATATTACCGCGCCGCCGCATTGGGCCGCCCGAATGACAGCAATTATCGCCAAAACTGGCTAGGTTTGGCGCGGCCAGGCAACGGTTTATCACCAGCCATTTGCGCTAGATTGCCCGCTTGTAGTAAACGGGTCTCGCCTTTCGATGCTGTTGCTTTTATAGTTGGCAAATGACAAGCCCTTCCGTTTACAGCATTGATGCAGGCATGCCGTTTGCCCGTGAATTGGCAATGGGTATGAGACAGCTGGCGGGCAGTCCCGAAAGGCTGGCACGCGGGTTGATTTTATTGCCATCGCGCCGTGCTGCTAGTGCTCTTCAAGCCGCTTTTCTGGACAGTGTTGCTGGTGCGCCGATGCTATTGCCGCGCATGTTGCCCGTTGGCGATTTTGGCAATGATGATGATGGCCGGCTAAGCCCTTTTCTAGGCGATGATGCTGGCAGTGACCTGCCGCCGCCAATCTCAAAGATAAGACGGCAAATCTGCCTTGCCAAATTGCTTCGCCATTTTCCGCTTGGTGGTCAATATCCAACCCAGCCCCAAGCGATGCGCCTTGCCGACTCGCTTGGGCAATTGCTTGACCAGCTTTATAATGCCGATGCCACTGCCGATCAGCTTCGTGATTTATTGCCTGATCAATTTTCGGCGCATTGGCAGGATATTCTGACCCTTCTTGGCATTTTGATTGATCGCTGGCCTGATATTCTGGCCCATGAAGGGCTGCTTGATGTGGTTGACCGGCGCAACCGGCTGTTACGCCGCCGTGCCAATCAATGGCGCGATCAACCGCCAGATCAATTGATTGTGATTGCCGGATCAACCGGATCAATCGCGGCAACGCGTGAATTGATTGGCGTGGTGGCGAATCTTCCCGATGGTCATATTGTTTTGCCCGGGCTTGATCGCCATGCTGGTGATCAGTGGCAGGCGATTTGCGAGGATAGCGGCCATCCGCAATATCAGCTTGCCCAGCTTTTGGCCTATCTTGAGATCACGCCTGATCAGGTGGAAAACTGGAACGGGTCAACCGATGCGATTCCGCCCGAATTGCCGGCAAGACGCGATCTGATGCGTGAAGTTTTCCGCCCTGCTGCAATCAGCGAAGGCTGGCAAAGGCTTGGCGATGCCGGCCCGATGATCGACCGAACCGCGCTTGCTGGTTTGAAGGTTATAACGGCGCGCGATCGGCGCGAAGAGGCTAATTTGATTGCCCTATCGCTTCGCGAGGCATTGGAAAAACCCGATCAAACCGCGGCAATGGTTACGCCTGATCGTCAGCTTGCCGAATTGGTTATCGCCGATTTGCGCCGATGGGATATTGCCATTGAAGATTCGGCAGGCAAGCGGTTATCGCTTTGCCCACCTGGCCGGTTTTTATCGCTTCTTTGTGATGCGGTGGATGCCAATTTTGCGCCGCTTCGTTTGCTGTCATTGTTGAAACATCCCTATTGTGCAGGCGGGATGAACCCGATTCAATTTCGTCATTTCGTCGACCAAATTGAACTGGTGGCATTGCGTGGCCCGCGCCCGGGTGATGGTTTGTCCGCCGTGGTGGCGGTGCTTGACGACGCTGATCTTCGTCATTTTTTTGAAACGCATGTCATTGCCAATCTAACCCCGCTTATCGACTCTTGGCAGGCGCCCAACCCGACTTTGGCAAGCCTGTCAGACGGGCTTGGTGAAGCTGCCGAACGCCTATGTGCAACCGTGATGGATAGCAGCGGTGACGGGGCAGACCGCGGCGCAGGCGCAATTGAATTATGGAAAGGCCCTGACGGCATGGCGGCAAGCGACCTGTTTCGCAGCCTTGCCGCTGATGGCCGTGATAGCGCGATCGATGCAGGCGACATGCCGCAGATTTTGCGCCAGCTTCTTGAGGATATAAATGTTCACCCCTTTGGTACGCCGCATCCACGGCTTGCCATTCTTGGGGCGGTTGAGGCGCGGATGCATCCGGCCCAAGCGGTTGATGCGCACCGGTTAATTCTTGCAGGCTTTAATGAAGGCAATTGGCCGCCGCGTCCTGATATCGACCCATGGATGAATAGCGCGATGCGGGCGGCGGTTGGATTGCCGCCAAAAAACTGGCGAAGCGGGCTAAGCGCGCATGACGTCTATATGGCCATTTGCAGCAAAGACATCATTGTCACACGCGCCGATAAAGAGGCGGGGACACCAACGACAAAAAGCCGTTGGTTACAGCGCATGGAAGTTGTAATGAATGCGCTTGGCCTGAATGGTGACATTGATGACGGGGCCACCGAAAAAGCGTGGCTTGCGAAATTCGAGCCGAAAACGATTCCCCAACCGGCGGTTCGGCCGTCGCCTTGTCCACCATTGGCAAGCCGCCCCCGCCAGTTCTCGGCAACTGAAATTGATATCTGGATTACCGATCCCTATGCCATTTATGCCAAGAAAATTCTGCGGCTAAAACCGCTTGATGATATTGACCGCAGCGCTGATGCGGCGCTTCGCGGTATTTTGTTTCATGATGCGCTTGCCGATTTCAGCAAGGCAAATGCCACTGGTCAATTGGGGCCAGACGCATTGGAACAATTGCTGGATTTCGGCAAAACACATTTTGCCAGCCAGATTGGTCAACCCTCAATTCGCTATTTCTGGTGGACAAGATTTGAGGCGATGGCCGCATGGTTTATCGAGAATGAACATCGCCGCCGTGACGATTTGCAATCAATTTATGCCGAAATTAATGGGATGATTTTTTTGCAGGCGGATCAGGGGCCGGTAAAGCTAACCGCGCGGGCGGATCGACTGGAATATGATAAAGAAGGGGAATGGACGATTGTCGATTATAAAACGGGCACTGTGCCAAGCGGAAGCTTGATCAAAAAAGGCGTTCGCAACCAATTGGCAGTTGAAGGGCTGATTGCTTTTGATGGCGGGTTTGAGTCACTTCCTGCAGGCGAGATAAGATCATTGGAATATTGGCAGTTAAGTGGCAAAAAATCGGCGCCGGGTGAAATTAAAACACCTTTTGCCGATTTATTTGACATTGATGAAATTAGGGATCGTCTTGAAAGGTTGGCCAATTATTTTGATCGGGCTGACACCCCCTATCCAAGCGAACTTGACCCAACCAATGTTCCGCCATTTAAGCCCTATCAGCATTTAAGCCGAAGCCGTGAATGGCTTTATGGAGACAATGCCGATGAATAAGATGATTGCCCGCGCCAGTGCAGATCAGGCCAAAGCTTCCGATCCGGCGGCTTCGGTCTTTGTCTCGGCAAATGCGGGAACGGGTAAAACCAAATTGCTAACCGATCGCGTGCTACGCTTGCTGTTATCAGGCGCGCCAGCCGATGCTATTCTATGCGTGACCTATACACGCGCCGCGGCGGCTGAAATGCGTAACCGTATTTTCAAACGTCTTGCCGATTGGGCAATTATTCCGGCCAAGGCGCTTGGCGAAGATCTGGAAAATATGGGCATTCATACGCCAAGTCAGGATATGCGCCGTCGGGCAAGAAGCCTATTTGCCGAAATTTTGGATAATGATGATGGGCCGCGTGTCGAGACCGTGCATTCTTTTTGCCAGTCAATTTTGCGGCGGTTTCCGATTGAGGCTGGTGTTGCGCCGCATGTTCAGCTTGCTGATGATGATGAACAGAGCCGCTTAAAGGCCATGGCACGCGCCAATATTTTATATCACCCAAGCCCTGAACTTGCCGCATCGGTGTTGTTGATTGCCGAAGCCGTAAGCGAGGGACGTGCTGATGAAATTGTAAATGATTTTATCAACCGCGCTGTGGGGCTTGATTCACCTGATTGCCTTGCGCGAATCGAATCGCATTTCCGTGATGATCTTGGCGTTGTTTCTGCTGACACTGAACGCGATATGCTGATGGCAAGGCTGGATTTGATTCAGGTGGAAAAGCTGCGGGCAGTATCGGTGGCCTTGCAGACATCTAAATCCAAAATCCAGATTGATCGCGGCGCCAAAATGGCTGTTTGGTTGGCGCAAACTGGCGAAGGCAGAATCGAGAAATTATCATTTCTTGTCGATGCGCTATTTAGCGCTGGGAAGCCACGAAAGCAATTATCAAATGCCGATATTCGCAAAACATCACCACAAATTGATGCGATCCAAAAACAGGCGATTGAGACGATTAAGCCGCTATTGCCTGATCGGGCAGCGCAGATATGTCGTGATCGGACAATGGCGCTTTACCGATTTGGTATGGCCTTCAATCAGGAATATAGCCGCCTGAAAACCCAACGCGGTTTGCTTGATTATAATGACCTGATTACCCGCACCAATAACCTGCTGGCGGCAAGCGAAGCCGCGCAATGGGTGGCATGGAAATTAGATAATGGTATCCAACATCTCTTGATTGATGAGGCACAGGATACCAGTCCGGCGCAATGGAAATTGCTTCGACGGCTTGTTGATGAATTTTTTGATGGCGAGGGGGCAAGTCCACATAGGGCATCTACCGCGACAAGCTTGCCGCGAACAATGTTTGCCGTTGGTGATTTCAAGCAATCGATCTATTCCTTTCAGGGCGCAGACCCGCTGGTCATGAATCAGAATCGAAGTGAGCTGTCGGGCCGCGCCAAAGCCATTCAAGCCGATTTCCGCGATGTGCCTTTATCAGTGTCGTTCCGGTCGGCAAGCCCTATTCTGGATTTGGTCAATAAAACGATTCCCGATCTTGGCGGGATTGATGATTTCACCACGCATGAAATGGCCCGAAGCGGGGCAGGCGGCTTTGTTGAATTATGGCCGGTGGTCAAGGGTAATGATGATTTTGGCGCTGAAATGCTTGCTGCCACCCAATTGGCGCGACGCGTCAAAAGCTGGATTGGCAAACGTCATTTGCCGTCGGGTGATCTTGTCGGGGCTGGTGACATTTTGATTCTTCTTCGCAAACGCGGCCGATTTTTCGAGCTGTTATTATCGGCATTACAAATTGCCAATGTTCAGGTGGCTGGTGCTGACCGGATGCAGCTTGCCGAACAGATTGAGATTCAGGATCTTTTGGCGCTTGGCGATGTGATGCATCTTGCCGATGATGATCTGCAACTGGCCGCCGTTTTGAAGTCGCCTTTATTCGGGATGAGCGAAGACCAGCTTTATGACCTTGCATATAACCGCGGAAAGGCCAGCTTGATGTCACGGCTGATGGCGCATCGCGGCGCCGATGGTGCATTGGGCAAGATGGCCGACCAATTGGCACGGTGGCAAAGCCGCGCTGAATATGAGTCTGTTTTCGGCTTTTTCAGCTTTGTTCTTGTCGATGGTGGCCGCCAGAAATTCCGTGACCGGCTTGGCCGTGCGGTTGATGAATCGCTCGATCATTTCTTGAATCTGGCGCAGAATTTTGCCCTTGGTGGCGGCGTGTCATTGCTCGAATTCCTGACCGCAATCCGCAGCAGCGGCGGCGAGGTCAAACGGGATATGGACGCATCAGGTACGGATGAGGTGCGGATCATGACCATTCATGGCGCAAAGGGGCTTGAAGCGCCAATTGTGATTTTGCCCGATATGCTTGCTAGTCGGGGAAAATCTGAACCGGTTTTACCTGCCGCTGATGGGTCTGTTCACTATTGGTTGCCGCCATCTGATTTGGCGCGACCTGCCTTTGTCGACGAGGCGCGTCAGGCGGCAACGACGCTTCGTACCGAAGAAGACAACCGGCTTTTATATGTCGCTATGACGCGTGCGCGTGATGGTTTGGTGATTGGCGGCTGGGAAAAGCCAAATGGCGTTCGCCGCCTAGATGGAAGTGATTACGCCCTGTTAAGTGCGGCGATCAAAGCAACTAAAACCGCCATTGAAAATGAAGATGGCACGGTTTCAATCACCGCTGAACAAACCGCCAAAATTGATGACAAGCGTGAAAAAGAACCAAAGCTGCCCCCTAAAAAACCGGTTGATGATACGGCTGATTGGTTATTTCGTCCCGCGCCGATGGATGATAAATCAGGCCGCCCCATTCGGCCATCGCAGCCCGGTCTTGATCATGATCCGCAATCGCTTGCGGCTGGCGTTGCAAAACAAAATGCGCAAAGCCGTCAAATTGGCCTTGCCTATGGCAAGCTTGCGCACCGGCTACTTGAACAGCTTCCCGCCACTGATGCCGCCGTGCGGCGTGATCGGGCCGTGCAGATCGCCGGCCAAAGCCGTGATGTGCCGGACGCGATGGCGGCAAGCCTTATCGACAAGCTGTTGACGCTTATTGATTTGCCTGCATTTGCCCCGCTTTTTAGCAAGGATGCGTTGGTCGAGGTGCCGATTAACGGGCGCTTAAATGGCATTGGTATCGCTGGCCAGATCGACCGGCTATTTATTGATGATAAGCGCATTATTTTGGCTGATTTCAAAACCGGCCAGCCGCGCGAAAATGCGATACCGCGAAGCTATCTTCATCAAATGGCGCTTTATGATGGTCTTCTTCAGAAAATCTATCCTGGGCGGGACATTGAATGCTGGCTTGTCTGGGTTGATACGCTTGATTATCAGCCCATTGGCCGTGACGCCAGAGAACAGGCATTGGCTGATATTTTTGCAGCTCATGACCCTTTGCGCCCGTCATAATAGATAAATATTCCTGACGCCAAGCTTGACGCGGCAGCACCCAATCCATAAATTTAAACCCGCGAAGGCAGCGGCACATACGCCGCAGATTTTTACGATGAAATGGAATCACAATGGCAACGTCAAAAACCACAGATAGCGATTTTTCCGCAGATGTTCTGCAATCAGACAAACCTGTATTGGTTGATTTCTGGGCTGAATGGTGCGGCCCGTGCAAGGCGATTGGCCCTGCACTTGAAGAAATTGCTGGTGAAAAGAAAGACAGCCTGTCAATCGTCAAGCTGAATATCGACGAAAACCCGCTGACACCGCAGAAATACAATGTTCGCGGTATTCCAACATTGCTGATTTTCAAAAATGGCGAAGTTGTCGCTGAAAAAATGGGCGCGCTGCCAAAATCCCAATTGGAAAGCTGGATTGATCAATCAATCTAAGGCCAATATGAATGAAAATGATGTGGAACGCTTTCCTAATCGGGCAGCGTTTTATTTTGCATAAGAACCTGACCGGCAAGATAGAGCGATCCGCAAATAATAACCGGATAGGCGGGGTCTAGCTGGTCAAATGCGGTTATGATGCTTGTTGCTGGTGCGGCGTCTAACCCTTGTGCCACTGCAGCATCGGTCATTTCGGCAGCGCTCAGGCTGGCTGGCTGGTCAGCGATGGCAAGACAGCGAACCGATCCGGCAAGGGCGGCAAGCGGCGCCAGAAATTCAGCCGGATCGCGCGTATTTAATGCGCCGCAAATGATATTCCATTTTCCACCATCAATTTGACCAAGTGTTTTGGCCAAAGCCCGCGCTCCATGGGCATTATGCGCGCCATCAAGCCAGATTGGGCGATGCGGCCATAATTTTGCCAATAGGCCATCATTCAATGGCTGCACCCGCCCTGGCCATATGGCCGATTTAATGCCGGCGCCAACCGCGTTTGGCGTTTGGGTCTGACCGTGTGATGGCAATATGTTCTTTGCTGCAAGATCAAAAAGACATGCCGCCGCAAGTCCAGCATTTTCAAGCTGATGTGGGCCGCGAAGTCCCGGTGCAGGAAGAAAGAAATCTTCACCCGCGCATGACAGGTGAATGCCGCCATCATCGGTTTCTGCCACGTGAAAATCACGGCCTGCCACCTGCAGTGATGTGCCGATATTTTCGGCATGCGCTAGCAGAACCTGCATGGCTTCGGCCTGTTGATCGGCGCTATAGCAGGGTGTTTTCGCCCGCATGATGCCGGCTTTTTGACTGGCGATCTGGCCCAAGTCAGTGCCAAGAAAATGCTCGTGATCTTGGGCAATCGGGGTGATGATCGTGGCAAGGGGGGCTTTTAGTACATTGGTCGAATCAAGCGCGCCACCAAGGCCGGTTTCCAAAAGCAATAGATCGGCTGGCACCCGCGCGAATGCCAGCATCGCGGCAGCTGTGGTGACTTCGAAAAACGTCACTGCCATTTCGCCATTGGCGGTTTCGACTTCTTCCAATAAATCGGCAAGCCCACCATCGTCAATCAGTGAACCGGCAAGCCGGATGCGCTCATTAAAACGGCATAGATGCGGCGAACTATAGACATGAACCGTGAGGCCAGCTTCTTCGGCCATTGCTCTTAGAAAGGCGATTGTCGAGCCTTTGCCATTGGTGCCAGCGACATGGATTGTTGGTGGTAAATGATGATGTGGATTGCCAAGCTTTTCAAGCAAGGCAAAGCTGCGATCAAGGCCAAGATCGATTAATTTTGGATGAAGTCGTGCCAGCCGGTCAAGCGCCGCTGCGGCGCGGTCTGCTGCGGCCAGTGCTGCCGATGATGATGATGGCATTAGGCGCGCTTTCTGCTGTCTTTCGACCCCATCATGAAATCAAGAAGCCGGCCAATATATTCAGGCTGTTCAGCGCGTGGCACAACAGCATCGACCATGCCATGATCCATCAGATATTCGGCTGTCTGAAAATCTTCAGGCAGTTTTTCACGAACCGTTTCTTCGATCACGCGGCGACCGGCAAAGCCAATGATGGCACCGGGTTCGGCAATCTGAATATCGCCAAGCATGGCAAATGATGCGGTGACACCGCCGGTTGTCGGATGCGCTAATAAAACAAAATAAGGAAGGCCTGCATCACGAACCTGCTCAACCGCGGCGATGGTGCGCGGCAATTGCATGAGTGATAAAACGCCTTCTTGCATCCGTGCGCCACCAGTTGATGGCACGGTGATTAGCGCTCCCCTGCGGGCAACCGCTTCTTTGGCAGCGCGAACGATGCCATTGCCAACCATGCGTCCCATTGACCCGCCCATAAAGCGGAAGTCAAACGCGGCAATAACACAAGGATATCCATTGATAAGTCCTGCCGCGACGGCAATCGCGTCATGCAGGCCGGTTTTGTTACGCGTGTCGCGAAGCCGGTCAGTATATTTCTTGCTGTCGCGAAATTTCAAAGGATCATCGTCGATAGGCGACAGCGTGATCACATCATATTTGCCATCGTCAAATAACATGGCAAACCGGTGTTCGGGTGGAAGCGGGGCATGGTGACCGCATGTGGCGCAGCAGTTAAAAGCCTGTTCATATTCGCGATGAAAAATCATCTGGCTACAGGCGCTGCATTTGATCCACAGATTATCCGGCACATCGTCGGCTTGAACCCATGCCTTGATTTTGGGAAGGACAGAATTTGTAATCCAATTCATCGCAATCTCCCTATGCGCGTATAGCAGCGCTAAGTTCGCCGACAAATGCGGCAACTTTACGGACAATCGCCGCACGGTTTTCAGCGGCATCCGAACTTGTTGGATTTGCCACGCCATCAGCAATGATATCGACCACGGCAGACCCGACAACCGCGCCGTCACTCAAGCTTGCTGATTCGGCGGCCTGCTCGGGGGTGCGGATGCCAAATCCGGTCACAATCGGAAGGTTGGTCTGTTTGCGGATGCGCTGATAGGCATCGGCAATGCTGGTCGCAGCGGCGCTTGCCATGCCGGTAATACCGGTAACTGAGACATAATACACAAACCCGCTGGCTTGCGCCAAAATAGCAGGCAAACGCTGATCGTTGCTTGTTGGGGTGATAAGCCGAACAACATTCAAGCCAGCATGGCGTGCCGGAATACAAAGTTCTGAATCTTCTTCTGGCGGTAAATCAACGATGATCAGCCCATCAACACCCGCCGCCACCGAATCGGCAATGAACCGGTCATTGCCATAGATATAGATCGGATTGTAATAGCCCATCAGGACAAGTGGCATATCAGGGTGGCGTTGGCGGAAATTACGCGCAATTTCAAGCGTTGCGGTCAAGGTCATACCGCCTTTTAACGCCCGAAGTGATGCGGCCTGAATGGCGGGGCCATCGGCCATTGGATCCGAAAAAGGCATGCCAAGCTCGATAAAATCGACACCAGCATCAACCAACCCGTCAAGCAAGGCTTCGGTGGTGGCGGCGTCAGGGTCACCAGCGGTGATAAAGACGCCCAAACTGCCGCGATTTTCGGCTTTGGCCTTTGCAAATGCGGTATCGATGCGACCTGCCATAATTATCTCTTTTCCAATCTAAATGGGCTTTGGCTTACATCCGGCCTAGTTTTTCAAGAACTGGAAGCACCGCGCCCAAATCCTTGTCGCCACGGCCACACATGTTCAAGATGACAATATCATCAGCATTCATGTCGCCAATCACGGTGCTGAGATAGGCCAGCGCATGTGATGGTTCGAGCGCCGGAATAATGCCCTCAAGCCGCGCACAAAGCTGAAAGGCGACAAGCGCTTCTTCATCGGTGGCACTCACATAATTAACGCGGCCAATATCATGGAGCCATGAATGTTCAGGCCCGATACCCGGATAATCCAGACCAGCCGAAATCGAATGGGCATCAGTGATCTGCCCATCATCATTTTGCAAAAGATAGGTGCGGTTGCCGTGCAGGATGCCGGGTGTCCCACCGGTAAGTGACGCTGCATGAAGGCCGCTACCCAGTCCTTTACCAGCCGCTTCGACACCATAGATGGCCACATCAGTATCATCAAGGAACGGATAGAAAAGCCCAATCGCATTTGACCCGCCACCAATACAGGCGACAAGCGCATTTGGAAGGCGGCCTTCAGCTTCGAGAATCTGTTCGCGTGCCTCGGTGCCGATAACCGATTGGAAATCACGCACCATTTGCGGATAGGGGTGTGGGCCTGCGGCGGTGCCGATAATGTAAAAATGCGTTTCGGCATTGGTCACCCAATAGCGAAGCGCCTCATTCATCGCGTCTTTTAGCGTGCCGGTACCTGAGGTAACGGGATGGATTTTTGCGCCAAGAAGACGCATCCGGTCGACATTCGGCTTTTGCCGCTCGACATCTTCGGCGCCCATAAAGACTTCGCATTCCATATTGAAAAGCGCACAGGCTGTTGCTGTGGCAACGCCATGCTGACCTGCACCGGTTTCGGCAATGATTTTGGTTTTGCCCATGCGCTTGGCAAGAAGCGCCTGACCCAAAACATTGTTGATCTTGTGCGCGCCAGTATGGTTCAGCTCATCCCGTTTTAGATAAAGCTTGGCGCCACCAAAATGCGCGGTCATGCGTTCGGCAAAATAGAGCGGGCTTGGGCGGCCAATATAATGTTTTTGGTAATAGAGCATTTCACGCTGAAATGACTTATCGGCAGTGGCTTCTTTGTAGGCTTTTTCGACATTCAAAATCAGCGGCATCAGCGTTTCAGCGACAAAGCGGCCACCGTGAATGCCAAAGCGGCCAGCCTCGTCGGGCTGGTTGCGGAATGTGTTAACGTTCGTTTTGCTCATAAAAAGCTCTCATCCTGTAAAGTCGGCGATATCGACGCGGCCCCCACCATTGTTTTAAACCAATTGGGCCGCCCGAATAAAGGCATGAATCTGTTCTGCGTCCTTTTTTCCAGGAGAAGATTCGACACCTGATGACACATCGACTGCCTTTGCCGCGCTGATTTTGATGGCACTTGCTACATTCTGGCGGTCAAGCCCGCCTGCAAGCATCCATGGTAACCGCCCGCGATAATTGGCCAAGATCGTCCAGTCAAACTGGTGTCCGGTGCCGCCTGGCTGAAATCCAGCTTTGACTTTGGCGTCAAACAGCAACCAATCAGCAAGATCATCCCATTTGGCGCATTGGTCAAGATCAGCCGCCGTTTCAATGGCAATCGCCTTGATCACCGGCAAGCCGGTGCGGGCTTTGATATCGGCAACATCCTGATAGGTTTCTTTGCCATGAAGTTGGAGCATATCTGGCCGTGCCGCCTCGATGATCGGCATAAGTTTTTCTCCAACGATATCAACGCTTAGCAGTACGCGTTCAGGCGCATCAGGGCCAGCAAAATCGGCGCAATCCGCCAATGCTGCGAGGCTGGCCAGATCAAGATGCCGCGACGATCCAGGATAATAGACCATGCCTGTCCAGCGCGCACCGGCATCGCGGCAGATGATATAATCATTTGCCGTTGATATGCCGCAGATTTTAACCTGAGATGCCATGGATGATCCTTTTGCTTTTTGAGCCTTATATTAGGAATGACAATCGGAATCCGGTGGTTGCTTAGCGAAGGTGGCGATCGGCGGTCAATTGGTTCGGGGCGCCAAATTCACCCTGCTGGTCGTGGCTATGCTTATATTCATCATCTTTCCGGGTGATTGATTCGGCGGCCAATTTATCGGTTTTCGCCTGCAATTTATTGAAACGTCCTTGAAGACGCCATAGCTTTGCCCGAATCGCCAGCCACTGCCCCCAAATCAATATAGCACTCAGCAATCCGCCAATGACAAAGCTGGACAGAATCAACAGCCATGTTGGCGCGGTTAGCGCGCTGTCAAATGGCCAGAGATAAACTGTGGTTAGGGTTTTGTTCGAAGTGGCAAACAGGATGGTAAACATAACCAACAAAAAGGTGATGCTCAGCCATAAAAGGCGGCCTAATGTTCGCATAATTCGATCCGTCTAGCGGTTTAACCGCTCACGCATGCCCTTGCCCATTTTGAAAAAAGGCACTTTCTTTTCAGACACTTCTACGCTTGAGCCGGTTCTTGGATTGCGTCCAAGGCGGGCTTTGCGCTCGCGTACTGAAAAGGCACCAAACCCACGAAGCTCGACCCTGTCACCACGTTCAAGCGCACCGCCGATTTCATCAAGGATTGTTCCAACCAACCGCTCAATATCACGGTGGTAAAGTGCTGGATTCTTAGCCGCTAATTTCGCGATAAGTTCTGACCGTGTCACAGAGTCCGCTCCCTTAAATCTAACGTGCTTAATAACTGACGTAAGGATGCCTGTTTGCAAATGGCGGGTCAACTTAGAATTGGTTTCTAACGTTAATAAGAATGATAAAATTCATTAACATAGCCAAGCCCAATCATAGAAAAAGCCAGCCGATGGCTGCATCGGCTGGCTTGAAGATAAATAGATTGGCTGATGTGCCTGTCTTATTTTTCGTCAGTTGTTTCTTTCTTGGCAAGAGCCGCACCAAGAATATCACCAAGGCTGGCGCCGCTGTCTGATGAGCCAAATTCGGCCATTGCCTGCTTTTCTTCGGCAGATTCGCGGGCCTTGATTGACAGCGACAATTTGCGGGTTTTCTTGTCAACACTGGTGACGATGGCGTCAACTTTTTCACCAACGGCAAACCGGTCAGCGCGCTGTTCAGCACGGTCACGGCTTAGATCAGTCCGGCGGATAAAGCCAGTCATGTTCTCACCAATGGTCACGTCGATGCCGTTATCAGTAACCGCACTAACGGTACAGGTTACGACTTCACCTTTGCGATAGGCGTCAGCCTGACCAGCAAATGGATCGTCGGTCAGCTGTTTGATACCAAGTGAGATACGCTCTTTATTGACGTCGATATCAAGAACTTTCGCCTTAACCATATCGCCTTTGGTAAAGCCTTCAAGGGCTTCTTCACCAGCGTTTTCCCAGCTGATATCCGACAGGTGAACAAGACCGTCGATATCTTCGTTCAGGCCAACAAACAGACCAAATTCGGTGATGTTCCGGATTTCGCCGTCGATCTCGGTGCCAACTGGATAGGTGGCGCTAAGGTCTTCCCAAGGATTGTTGGTGCACTGCTTGAGGCCGAGTGAAATACGGCGCTTCGACAGATCAACGTCAAGAACCATGACTTCGACTTGCTGGCTGGTTGAAACGATCTTGCCAGGATGAACATTCTTCTTTGTCCAGCTCATCTCAGATACATGGACAAGACCTTCGACACCGGCTTCCAGCTCAACAAATGCGCCATAATCGGTGATGTTGGTAACGCGTCCGTCCATTTTCGCACCGATTGGGAATTTGCCTTCGACATTTTCCCATGGATCCGACAGAAGCTGTTTCATGCCAAGTGAGATACGCTGGGTTTCAGCGTTAAAGCGGATGACTTGAACTTCGACAGTTTCGCCGATTTGCAGGGCTTCTGATGGATGGCTGATGCGCTGCCATGCAATATCGGTGACATGCAACAGGCCGTCAACGCCACCAAGATCGACAAAGGCGCCGTAATCGGTGATGTTCTTGACCACACCTTGAAGAACCTGACCTTCTTGCAGATTAGAGACCAGCTCTGATCTTGCTTCGGCGCGTGACTCTTCCAGAACGGCACGGCGTGAAACAACAATGTTGCCACGACGACGGTCGATTTTCAGAATTTGGAATGGCTGTGGTGTTCCCATCAATGGGCCAAGATCGCGAACAGGGCGAATATCGACCTGACTTCCCGGCAAAAAGGCCGTTGCGCCTGACAGATCGACAGTGAAACCACCTTTGACCTTGCCAAAGATAACGCCGGTAACGCGCTCTTGCTTTTCAAATGATGCTTCGAGAACGCCCCATGCTTCTTCGCGGCGGGCTTTGTCACGGCTTAGTACGGCCTGACCATTACGGTCTTCCATACGCTCGACATAAACCTCAATCTCATCGCCAATTGAAACATCGGCCTGTTGTCCGGGGGCGGCAAGTTCCTTCAGCGGAACGCGGCCTTCAGATTTCAAGCCAACATCAATGATGACCGCATCGCCCTCGATGCCGATAACAAAGCCGCGGACAACACTGCCCTCGACATTGGTGCCTTCGCCAAAGCTTTCAGCTAAAAGATCGGCAAAGTTTTCAGTGGCAGCGTCGGCTGCCGAATTCGTTGTAGATGTCAAAAATATCTCCGTTTTGTCGCTATTTCGATAGGGGGTGCAATACCGCCTGAATCAGGATCGAAATCTTTGTGCCTCAGCCGACATGAGGGCCGCATTGAACGAACGATAACCGAATTATGCTTGCCCTATTTTGGCAATATAGCTTGGTTCCAAGCGGGTTTTTTGGCGACCAGTTTGTTTCGCCGGCAGTCAGTTTATCAAAAATATGAACCGGAAATGTTCGTATGGTTTCCGGTTCGGGCTCATTATTCTGATGGGCAAACACGATCAATATGCGACAGAGCTAGTGCCAGAACCGCCGCCGCATCCATGGTGGATGTGTCGATGGTTATTGCGTTATCTGCGGCCTTTAACGGGGCCACTGATCTAGTCCGGTCACGGTCGTCACGCGCCTTCATATCCGCCAGAACGTCGCGGAACATAACCGATTGTCCTGCCTGAAGCAACTCTTTGGTGCGGCGTTCGGCGCGAATGTCAAGATCGGCATCAACGAAGAATTTCAAATCGGCGTTGGGAAGCACGATCGTGCCAATATCTCGGCCATCAAGAACTGCGCCCTTGCCCGATGGCGGCGTCGCGGCAAAGGCGCGCTGAAGCGACAGTAATTCAGCCCGAACAGGGGCAATTGCCGCCACGATTGACGCAAGAGCCGCCACTTGATCGGTGCGTATTTCGGCAGTCTGCGTTAAGGAAAGATCAAGCGTTGACGCAGCTTTAACCGCTTGTTTTTCATCAATATTACTGCTTTTTGCGCCAGCGTTTAACAGGCTGAGGGCAACCGCGCGATACAGCGCTCCCGTATCCAGATAATCATATCCGAATTCGGCTGCCACCCGTTTGGCAAGCGTGCCTTTGCCGCTGGCTGCCGACCCATCAATGGCAATAATCATGTTGTTGTTCCGTCAATGATGCGGGCGCCTAGCTGGTTCATGCCGCTGGCAAATCCGGGAAAGCTTGTTTCGATGGTGGCGCAGCCCGTCACGGTGATTGGCTGTTCGGCAACAAGGCCAAGCGTTAGAAATGACATGGCGATTCGGTGATCATGCTGCGCCGAAAGGGTTGCCCCGCCTGTAATGATGCTGGCGGAAACGCGCATTGAATCATCATCATAATCAACGGTGACACCGCATGCGGCAAGACCATCAGCCATCACCTTGATGCGGTCGGTTTCCTTGACCCGCAATTCAGCAACGCCAAGCATCTCGGTTGTGCCGCTTGCGGTTGCCGCCGCGACTGACAGGATTGGATATTCATCAATCATCGAGGCGGCACGTTCGGGCGGTACGGTAATGCCTTTCAGCTGGCTATGCCGGATGCGCAAATCGGCAACGGCTTCGCCGCCTTCAATGCGGTCATTGCTTTTAACAATATCGCTGCCCATTTCAATAAGGGTTGTCAAAAGACCGGTTCGAAGCGGGTTCATGCCAATACCAACAAGCGTGATATCGCTTTGCGGTGTGATCAACGCCGCAACGATGGCAAATGCGGCAGATGACGGATCACTTGGCACAATAATATCGGCCGCGTGAAGCGTTGCCTCACCGACAAGCGCAACATGATGCGCTCCATCAGCGTCGATATGCTGCTGAACCGACGCGCCAAAATGTCTAAGCATTGACTCGCTGTGATCGCGCGATGCATGTGGTTCGATGATGGTTGTGGTGCCGCGCGCGTTCAGCCCGGCAAGCAAGATTGCCGATTTGATTTGAGCCGAGGCCACTTTTGAGCGATAGCTTAACGCCATAGGATTTGCCGCCCCTGCAATGGTGACGGGCAGCAAACCGCCATCACGGCAGGTGATATCAGCACCCATTTCGGCAAGCGGATCGGTGATCCGCGCCATTGGCCGCACGCTTAGCGAGGCATCGCCGCAGAATGTCGCTGTGATGTTCTGGCCGGCAACAACCCCCATCAATAGGCGTGCGCCGGTTCCCGAATTGCCAAGATCAAGCGGTGTCACTGGCGATATCATGCCATGCAATCCAACGCCGGTAATATGCCAAACCCCGTCGGCGTCACGGTCAATGCCAGCGCCAAGCGCGACGAGCGCGTCTTTGGTCGACATGACATCGGCGCCTTCAAGCAGGCCGCTCACTTTGGTTGTGCCAATCGCAAGACTGCCGAAAATCAGCGCACGATGCGAAATGGATTTATCACCCGGAATAGGCATTATGCCCAAAAGCGGCCCAGCTTTTTTTGAAACAAGTTGATCATGCGAATGAGATGACATCAAAAAGCCTTTTACGGTTTGCTGACAGGCGGTTTTGCCAGGCTAATTTCGGTGAGGGCCGCTTGTAACATTTTTCTAGGGTGCTAGGCAATCAGCGTCATGTAAATGCCGAATCGTTTTGATCACACACCAGCAAAAAAATAAAAGTTGGAATCGGGCAGAAAATTGTTTTGACAGCTTGCAAAATTTGTTTCACATCCCCTAATGATGAAGAGTCCTTATTTTTGACGGTTAAGTACAGGGGATTTGAAAGAATGGCAAAGGTTGAGCTTGGCTTGAAGCGTTCCTGTCTATCATGTGGGATGCGCTTTTATGATTTTAAACGCAGTCCCATTATTTGTCCGGGCTGCGGCACAGAATTTGATCCAGAAAATCTGATAAAAGGCCGTAAAAGCCGCGCCGCGCCAAAAAGCGTGGCAAAGGCGGGTGTGTCTGATGATGCTGATGATCTGGATGAAACAGAATTTGACGATGAAGACGTTGATGTTGTTGTCAATAAAGATGACGATGACGACGACGATGATATTGATTTCGATGAAGATGATGTTGATGTGGACGATACTGATGGCCCGGGCATCATTCAGGACGATATCACCGACGGCGACGAATTATTGCCCAACCTAGATAATAAGGATGATCAATAATCACCTTGCCTGCTTGATGCTGGCAAATCCTGTTTGTTTGGCGGCGGTGGCATAAAAAACCCGCCGCCGCACAAAAATTTGCTTGCGCAGGGTGTCGCCCCTGCGATACACATCCCTCGCAGTGTTTCGGCACTGCACGAATTGGAACCGAATTGGTGTTTTGGCGATGCCCGCAAGGACATTGCAGGCCAGACACGGTAACAAGGGGCTATAGCTCAGCTGGGAGAGCGCTACAATGGCATTGTAGAGGTCAGCGGTTCGATCCCGCTTAGCTCCACCAATTTCTCAATTTTCCTGATCAAAAACAGCATTCCAGTGCAATAGCGCATCGCCTGCCATGCCATTATGGCCAAGGGCTATGTTTTAGGCTTTTGCGGGAATTGCGGGCAAGCTTGACGCGGCTAGGCGGCAACGTCGCTTGCGTTTCCAAGGCATGCAAGAAGTTCCTCTGCTGTTGCAGCAGCGCGAAGCTGGTCACAAATTGCCGCTTCGCGTAATGATCTTGCCACGCTCGACACGCATTTCAGATGATCGCTATCAGCGCCTTGTGGCCCGATCACAAGGCAAACGATATCGACAGGCTTGCGATCTTGTGCGTCAAAATCAACAGGGCTTGTCAAAACGGCAATGATCCCGATGGTGCGCGACAGGTCGTGATGCACGGCATGGGGAATCGCAATGCCGCCACCAATGGCGGTGCTGCCAAGACGTTCGCGGCGCATCACAATTTCAAAAAGGCTGCGCTGGCACAGGCCAGTCAGTTTAGCGGCGCGATCAGCAAGCTGTTCAATCACTTGCTTTTTACTGCTGCCAGCGACGCCAACCATGATCTGGTCGGCGGCGAGATAATCAATTATGGACATGAAAAGACCCGTAAAATGAATAGAGCCTGTGCACCGCATCGATCCGAAACCGAACCGATAAAGTGCCAAGGCGGCGCAGATATAAGGGGTGCATGAAGGGCTGTCAAGCCGTGAATCATGCGAGCTAGATGCTAAAACGCTCGCCAAGATAGACTTGCCGAACCCCGCTATGTTGAACCACCTCATCCGGCGTGCCTTCCATCAGCACGGTGCCGTCATGAATAATGTAGGCACGGTCAACAATATCAAGTGTTTCACGAACATTGTGGTCGGTAATTAAAACGCCGATACCATGGGTTTTCAAATGCGCAATCAAATCGCGAATTTCGCCAAGGGCAATCGGGTCGATACCGGCCAAAGGTTCATCAAGCAAAAGAAATGTCGGGCGCGCAGCAAGGGCGCGGGCAATTTCCAGACGGCGGCGTTCACCGCCGGACAGGCTGACCGATGGCGTGTTGCGAAGGTGGGTGATGCCAAATTCGGCCATCAGATCATCAAGCGTGGCGTCGCGTTCATCATCGTGGTCTTCAAGCGTTTCAAGAACGGCGCGGATATTTTGTTCAACTGTTAGGCCGCGAAAGATGCTCGATTCCTGTGGCAGATATCCCATGCCAAGACGCGCGCGCTGGAAAATGGGCATGCCAGTGACATCGCGCCCGTCAATAAAGACCTGACCCTCATCGGCGGGCAATAATCCGGCAAGCATGTAAAAGGTTGTCGTTTTGCCAGCACCATTTGGGCCAAGAAGACCAACGGCCTCGCCGCGTTGTAACCCAAGCGAAACATTACGAACGACGCGCCGCTTGTTAAAGCTTTTGCCAACGCCTTTGGCTTGCAGCCCTTGATTGCCTGACACTAAAACTGGCCGCGCCATGCCAAAATCTAATTCTGTATTGTCAGACACCATGATGCCCTTTTTGATGCAATTAAGCCGTGCGGCCCGTCAGAGGTTTCTTTATCGGCCAACTATTCAGGATATGTCAACGAGTTAAGGGCAAAATACCGGTTCGATATGTCGCTTGATGCAATGCCGCATGCGGTGAAGTCATTTAAGGTGTTAAAATACCGGTCACGCGTTTGCCAGTTGGGCCAGAAATTATCTTGCTGATTTCTTTGTCAAAATCAACTTCGGCACGGGCGCCGCGCATGATATTGTCTTGGTCGATAATTTCGACATTACCATCAAGATTGGCCAATGATGTGCTTGCAACATAATTCAGCTTGTCGGCGGTTGCTATGCTGCCTTGAGCTGTGACGACCTTGGCATTGTCATATGCATCAATGGTTTTCAAGGTGCCGTCTGCGCCGATATAGGCGATCAGCTTGTCACCAAAGACATTGCGGCCATCGCTGTTCTGATAATGGGCTTTGCCAATTGCGGTGACTTTGCGATTGTTGTCATCGGTCGAATCATAGGTAATTGATTTGGTTGCCGTCATTGTGCCTTTGGGGCCGGTGACAGACGCATTTTTACCCGTCAGAACATAGAGGTTGGTGGTCAGATCATAATCCAGCTTGTCGCCTTTGGCGGTATTTTCACCCTCAATATAGGTCACTGATCCGGTTGCGACCACTTGGGTGATGTCGCGCGTTTTCCCTTCAGTCATGTATTTGGCGATGATATGACCGGCAGTGATATTTGCTTGGCCCTGTTCAACATAGGCATTGCCTTTGGCGATATAGGTGCCGTCAGTTTGGTTCCATTCAAGCGAGTCGCTTGCTTCAATCGTGATGGGAAGCGGGGCGGCCTCACTTTTGCCGCTGGCTGTCTGTGCAAAGGCGGGGGCGGCCAGACTGCTGGCGACTATAAAGCTGCCAATGCCAACAGCGACGACGCGCAATGTTTTGACGAAATAGCGATTAGATCGGTGCATGATGTGATCTGCTTTCTGCCCAACCGGCCAATTAGTTTATCAAAAATATCTAGGTTTTGGCCTTATTTGATTTCGGTTCGACCACGGCCTTTGATGACGGGGCAATGGCGTTGCTGTTTTTGATGATCATTTTTGCAGCCCCGCCAAAGACGATCCGTGCGCCGTTGTCATAGACTTGCATGCTATCGGCATTGATGCGCCTGTCAATATCTTGAACCTGAACCGGAACATCGCTACGCATCTCACCAGCTTTGAGATTGGCCTCAAGCGCTTCGGTATCGAGGCGAAGATTGCGATCAGGCTGGGTCACGACAACCGCGCCTGACATGGAAACGATATCGGTCTGTTTGTTAAACACACCTGAATTTGATTGCAGATTAACAAGCGAGCCATTGCGCATCGTCAAAATGGCGGTTGGCTGATCCATATCAACACGGCCTGACCCGTCAGGGGCTTCATTGGCTTTGGCCGCCGTGATTTCATAAGGTTTTCCAGCTGGTGTTAGGCCGCGATAGCGGGCGCCGGTCAATTGAACTTCGCTGCTTTGGGTGCGTTTCACCTCTTTGATCTCCAGCGATACATCCTTGCCATTGGCCAAAAGGCCAAGCCAGCTTGCAACAGCAAGCGTTAGAACAGCGCCAACGCCAACAAGCAAAAGCGACAATGGATAACGCCGCTCACTAGTGGTCTGGGCGGATTTGGCGCGCGGGGTGAAGCGGCTTTTTCTTGGTGGGTTTATGTCGGCCATATGTGATGTCATTCCCTAAATGATCGCCAGCGATGCCATCAGTCCGGATACGCCCCGTTCCTGCCTGAATTTAACTCGCGGGCTAAAGCCTAGTGATGGAAAATATCCATCTCGGCAAAGCCATCAAGGTCAAGCTTTGCACGGGTTAGCAAAAAGGCAAAACAATGTGCGGCAATATCGCTTCGGCCTTCGCGTTCCAGCATCACATCAAGGCGTTCGCGAAGCCGGTGAAGATATAAAACATCACCAGCCGCATATTCGGCCTGTTCAGGCGTCAAGGTCGCTGCGCCCCAATCAGATGATTGCTGCTGTTTTGAAATATCGATTTGCAATAATTCGCGGCAAAGGTCTTTTAGTCCATGCCGGTCGGTATAGGTGCGGATAAGTTTGGATGCGATTTTGGTACAGTAAACCGGGCCAGCAAGCGGGCCAATGCCGTGGCTAAGGCTGGCAATGTCAAAACGGGCAAAGTGAAAGAGCTTTGTTACTTGCGGATTGACAAGAAGTGACGCCAGATTTGGGCTTGGCATTTGTGGCTTGGCGATTTTGACAAGATGCGCATTCCCATCACCGCTGGATAGCTGCACAAGGCACAGCCGATCACGATGCGGGTTGAGGCCCATTGTTTCGGTATCGATGGCAACCACATCGCCAAGATCAATATCGGCGGGAAGGTCGTCCTGATGGATATGAATTGTCATCGATGCCTCGTTTCTTTTGTTTTCGCAAAGGCTGGGCTGTTTTGCCAAGGGCGCGCTTTGGTGCGTCAAGCTTGTGACGGCCGTGCTGCGGGTCAAATGGCAATGGTGCCCAGGAGAAGACTCGAACTTCCACGACCTAATGGTCACTGGCACCTGAAGCCAGCGCGTCTACCAATTCCGCCACCTGGGCTTGCCATTGACCTTGCGGAAAACCGCTGCCTGTCTGACGGCGTGAGAATAGCCACAAACGGTGGCGTGTCAAACCTTTTCAATGACCTAATGGCGAGAAAATGCGGCTTTCATTGGCGGTGCGAAGTGCCGCTAGAAATCTATTTTATGGCAAATCTGCATTGGTGGGATTGTAAAGCGCGGAGGCATGACCTAATTTGCAGTCAATGAGTGCGTGGCGGCCATCCGGGTTTGGGCCGAGCCGCCAGAAAATTAGATCATCGCGCCGCGCCCATTGGCCGGTCAAGCAAGGATAAATCAATGATCAACACAGTCGCAGTAATTGGTGGATCTGGGTTTGTTGGGCGGGCGACCGTGGAACGGCTGGCGCGTGCCGGCAAACAGGTCATTGTCCTATGTCGCAATAGCGAGCGGGCAAAATATTTAAAACCGATGGGCAATGTTGGGCAGATCACGCTTGTGGCTGGCAATGCGCTTGATGAGGCGGTTCTGGACTCGGTCATTCGGCCGGCGGATGCGGTGGTCAATCTTGTTGGCATTCTTGCCGAAGGGGGTGGGCAGCGTTTTGACGAATTGCAGGCGCAATTGCCAGAGCGTATCGGCGCGCTTGCCACGAAGCATGGTCTTCAATCAGTTGTTCATGTATCGGCCATCGGCGCCGACAGCCAGTCGCCAAGCCATTATGCGAAAAGCAAGGCCGCTGGCGAAGCCGGATTGCGAAAGGCCTATTCACCAGCCGTAATCTTGCGGCCGTCGATTGTGTTTGGCCCGCGCGATGATTTCTTTAACCGCTTTGCCGCTATGGCAATGATTGCGCCGGCATTGCCATTGCCTGGTGGTGGCAAAATGCGGATGCAGCCAGTCTATGTCGAAGATGTTGTCGGCGCTATTATGGCGGGTCTTGGTCTTGGTGCTGGCAAATTGGCCAAATCACCTGAGGGCAAGATTTTCGAACTTGGCGGCCCAGATATCTTTAGCTTCCGGCAGTTGATGGAAATCACCTTGCTGCAAATCCAGCGCCGTCGCCTGTTATTATCAGTGCCATTTTTTGCTTTATCATGCGGTGCCGCCGTTGCGGGATTGCTGCCAAATGCGCCAATCACGCTGGATCAGGTGCGGTTGTTGAAACGTGACAATGTCGTTGACAAGGCGGCGCTGACACTCGCTGATCTGGGTATCACGGCAACTTGTGTTGATGCGGTTTTGCCAACCTATCTTGAGCGCTATCGCCCCGGTGGGCTGTTCCGGTCTTAGCTGATGCTTGGTGCAATCCAGCCCTGCGCTAATGCCAGCAATAGCAAGCCACCAAGGGCCAAACGGTAATAAACAAAAATACCAAAGCCTGCCGTGGCAAACCAACGCATCATCCAGCGGATCGCAAGCCAAGCAAGGCCAGCTGATAAGACCGCAACAATTATCGCATCCGCGCCAAGTGTGGCATCGCCGCTTTTGACAAGATCAAGCGTTTTCAGCAAACCAGCACCGGCAATCGTTGGCAGGGATAGCAATAGTGAAAATCGCGCTGCGGTTACACGGTCATAGCCGAGAAACCGCGCCGCGCTCATCGTGACGCCAGAGCGAGAGGCTCCGGGAATGAGCGCGCAAATTTGTACGATTCCAATGATCAGGGCATGCGGCAAGCCGATTTGACCAAGATCGCGCCGCGTCGCAGGTGCCTTGTCAGAAAACCATAAAATGACTGCAAAGATCAGATTGGCAAAGGCAAGGCTGTAAACCATGTCAAGCCAGTGCCAATTGGCATAATTCACGATATAACCGGCGATAATTACCGGAATGGTTGCCAGAATAAGCATGATGCCAAGACGTGCATTAACAGCATCATTCCGCCCAAAGCGAATCAATGCCGCCGCAATGGCAATGATTTCAATACGCAAATAAATGGCAACGGCAACCAAAGTGCCAACATGCGCTGCCACATCAATCACGCGGCCCTGATAAGCAAAATCGGTGACAATCGGGATCAATACCAAATGACCCGATGATGATACTGGCAAAAATTCGGTTAGGCCCTGAATGGCGGCAACAAGAATCAACAGGCTTAGCGGCATTAGAGGGGCTCCTAGAAAAGGCGCTATGTTATAAAAGACGCATTATTGACGACGTCAAATGATCCCAAATGGGCGCATGCCGATGGCGCATTGTCAAACAGGCCAAATGGACGGCAATGATTGCCGCTATCATAGGCGCATTCGGTAATTATTGACCAGCATCAATCCGATTTACCGACATTCGCCTAATTAGTACCGTTTCGGACGTAATACTACGAAATATGACAGATTTACTCGCGTCACTTGAATCACGCTTGCAATTATCATCAAAAAAAGGTAAATAATATTGACTAATTAGCGAAGTGATCGGCAGAAGCATCAGGATAAGCAATGGATCACGGGCGGTGATGGCGCCGAAATTTCAGGGTGATGGCAGCATAATTTGGAAGTTTAATGACATTTGGTTGCGCTGGGATCTGATGTTGTGGCCTTGATGAATGGGCCAGCTTCACAGTCAATAAGTCACCTGAAAAGAACGGAAAATAATAGCCTCCTTGCCAATTTTGGTTTGGGCGGGGGTTTGAAACGCCAGCATGAGCGGTCATGACGCCAGTGCTGGATTGATAGGGAGTAGCAGATATGTCATCAAAGATGTTGAAGTTTGTATCGACTGACAAGGCCATGCCGGAAAAGCGCAAGGCCGAAAAGCGCGTCGCTGATTTTGATGAAATCTATGATGATTTCGATGCTGTCGAGGCTGAAACGCAATCATCGCGCTGCTCGCAATGCGGGGTGCCGTTCTGTCAGGTGAATTGTCCCCTCCATAACAATATTCCCGATTGGTTAATGCTGACCGCCGAGGGGCGGATGCAAGAAGCCTATGAGCTATCATCGCAGACCAATAATTTCCCCGAGATATGTGGCCGTATTTGCCCGCAAGACCGTCTTTGTGAAGGCAGCTGTGTGATCGAAAAGGGATTTGAATCGGTTACCATTGGTGCGGTTGAAAAACATATCACCGAAACCGCCTTTGCCGAGGGCTGGGTCAAGCCAGCTGCGCCGCGTGTTGAGCGTGCCGAATCGATTGGCGTCATCGGCGCAGGGCCAGCCGGTCTGGCCGCTGCCGAAATGCTTCGCCATCGCGGCTATCAGGTACACATCTACGACCGTTATGACCGTATTGGCGGCTTGTTGATGTATGGCATTCCGGGGTTCAAGCTGGAAAAATCAATTGTTGAGCGTCGCGGCCAATTGCTGATTGATGGGGGGGTTCATTTCCATCTTGGCGTTGATATTGGTGGCGAGACCAGCTTTGCCGACATTCGCGCCAAGCATGATGCCATTCTGGTTGCGACGGGCGTTTATAAGGCGCGCGATATTGCCGCTCCGGGAAGCGGGCTTGATGGCATTGTTCCAGCGCTTGACTATCTAACCGTATCAAACCGCAAAAGCCTTGGTGATGACGTCGAGGCGTTTGAATCGGGTGCGCTCAATGCCGAAGGCAAAGATGTTGTTGTCATTGGTGGCGGCGATACGGCTATGGATTGCGTTCGGACTGCGATTCGCCAAAAGGCCAAATCGGTTAGCTGTCTTTACCGCCGTGATCGGGCCAATATGCCAGGGTCGCAGCGCGAAGTTCAAAATGCCGAAGAAGAAGGTGTTGTCTTCAAATGGCTGTCTGCGCCGCAGGCATTTCTTGGTGATGACAAGGTGCGTGCGGTTCAAGCCCAAAAAATCCACCTTGGCCAGCCGGATGCAACTGGCCGCCAAGTGCCCGAAGTGATTGACGGGTCAGCCCATGAATTGCCTGCCGATATGGTGATCAAGGCGCTTGGTTTTGATCCTGAAGATTTACCATCAATGTTTGGTCAGGACGGGTTGGAAGTCACCCGCTGGGGAACGCTGAAAATTGATTGGCGGACAATGATGACGAATCTGGATGGCGTGTTTGCCGCGGGCGATATTGTACGCGGCGCATCGCTGGTTGTTTGGGGTGTTCGTGACGGTCGTGACGCGGCTGAGGCGATTGATCAATGGATTATGGCCGCCGCTGATGCGCCGCGGGCCGCTGGCGTCGGTCGTTAGACCGCTGCATACAGGGAGTGTGAAATGACAAAGAGTTTTGATGAAGCTGCCTATCTTCAGCGCCGCGCCGCGAATGAAGCCAAATTAACCGAAGCTGGCGTTTATGGCCCGCAAATGGAACATGACGCTTGTGGTGTTGGTTTTGTTGCGGCGCGTGATGGCAAACCAAACCGCGCCGTTGTCGAATCAGCAATCGAGGCGTTGCAAGCGATTTGGCATCGCGGCGCGGTTGATGCTGATGGCATGACTGGCGATGGTGCTGGAATCCATATTGAGATTCCACGCGACTTTTTTATCGAACATATCGCGCGTACCGGCCATGATGATGATGGTGGCAGGCTGGCTGTTGGCATGGTGTTTTTACCGCGTACCGATCTGGCCGCGCAAGAACGATGCCGCTGTATTGTCGAACAGGAAATTCTGGCGGTTGGGCACAGCATCTATGGCTGGCGACAAGTGCCGGTAGATATCAGGGCGCTTGGCACAAAAGCCATTGCGACACGTCCGGAAATTGAACAGATTATGTTTTCGATGCCGGTTGAAATGGATGCCACCGAAGCCGAACGCCAGCTCTATCTGGTTCGTCGTCGGATCGAAAAAGCCGTTATCAAGCATATGATCAATGATTTTTATCTTTGTTCGCTGTCCAGCCGGTCGATCATCTATAAAGGCATGTTCCTTGCCGAGCAGGTGACTGCCTTTTTCCCAGATTTGCTTGATCAGCGCTTTGTGTCGTCTTTTGCGATCTATCATCAGCGCTATTCGACCAACACCATGCCAACTTGGAAATTGGCCCAGCCATTCCGCGTTTTGGCACATAATGGTGAAATCAATACCATTCGGGGCAATCAAAACTGGATGAGCTGCCATGAAGACCGCATGGAATCGGCCTTATTTGGCGACGCGATTGGCGATCTAAAGCCGGTTGTTGCCAATGGCAGTTCGGATTCGGCGGCGCTTGATGCGGTTTTTGAATTGCTGGTTCATGGTGGGCGGCAATTACCAATGGTGAAAACCATGATGATCCCCGAGGCAATTGATGTTGGCAGCGATCACCCGCGTGCCAAGCTTTATGCCTATTGCAATTCGGTTATGGAACCATGGGATGGGCCTGCGGCCATCGCAGCCTTTGCGGGTGATTGGGTTGTCGCCGGTCTTGACCGGAACGGATTGCGTCCGCTTCGTTATGTGGTGACACATGATGGGCTTGTCATTGCTGGTTCGGAAACGGGTATGGTTGTTGTTCCCGATACGAAAATTGCCGAACGTGGGCGGCTTGGGCCGGGCCAGATGATCGGCATCAATCTTGCCGAAGGCCGTCTTTATAAAGACGGTGAGCTGAAAGACGCTTTGACCAAGAAATGCGACTGGAGCAAATGGATTGGCCGCGCCAAGCAGATGGATTCGCTATTGGCGAATTCAACCGGTAAAGCAAGCCAGCCACTAAGCAAGACCGAAACCCGCCGTCGTCAGATGATGGGTGGTTGGACAATGGAAGATATGGAACTGGTTTTGCAGCCAATGGCGCAAACCGGCAAAGAAGCCATCGGATCAATGGGTGATGATACGCCGCTGGCAGTCTTGTCAAACCGTTATCGCGGCTTGCATCATTTCTTCCGGCAGAATTTTTCGCAAGTGACCAACCCGCCAATCGACTCGCTTCGTGAACGTCATGTTATGACCTTGCGGACACGGCTCGGCAATCTTGGTAATATTTTAGATGAAGCGCCCGAGCAATGTGATCATCTGGTCCTGAATTCACCCGTCTTGACGGTGCCGGAATGGGATGCGCTGTGCCGCTATGTTGGCAAAAAGGCCGCCGAGATTGATTGTAGTTTCGAAAATGACGGATCTGACACTGCCTTTACCGATGCGCTGGAGCGGATTCAGGCCGAGGCCGAAGAAGCTGTCCGGTCAGGTTGCGAGCATGTGATGCTGACCGACCGTAATGTGTCGGAAAGCCGTATTCCGATGCCAATGATTTTGGCAACAGGCGCGGTTCATTCGCATCTTGTCAGACAGCAATTGCGGACATTTACATCGGTCAATGTGGCCAGTGGCGAATGTTTGGACGTGCATCATTTTGCCGTTTTGATCGGGGTTGGTGCAACCACGGTGAATGCCTATGTCGCCGAAGCGGCGATTGCCGAACGGCATGAGCGCGGTTTGCTTGTAGGCATGGAACTTCGCGATGCAGTTGGTAATTTCGTCAAGGCGGTCGAAGAAGGCTTGCTGAAAATCATGTCGAAAATGGGCATTTCAGTGATTGCCTCTTATCGTGGTGGTTATAATTTTGAGGCGCTTGGCCTGTCACGTTCATTGGTTGCTGATTATTTCCCGCCAATGTCGTCGCGTATTTCGGGTCTTGGCCTGAAAGGCATCGCGACGCGGGTCATTGAAATGCATAACAAGGCCTTTGCCAATGATGATGTGCATTTGCCGGTTGGTGGATTTTTCCGCTATCGCAAATCTGGCGAACGTCATGCCTTTGACGGGCAATTGATCCATGCAATGCAGCATGCTTGTGATACGGGATCTTTTGAAAGCTGGAAAAAATATTCTTCGCTGGTCACTGATCAGGGGCCGATTAATCTTCGTGATTTGATGGCGTTTAAAGCGGCTGGTGAAGCGGTTGAAATCGACCGTGTTGAATCAATCACCAATATCCGCAAACGGCTGGTCTCGCCGGGTATTTCGCTTGGCGCGCTAAGCCCCGAGGCGCATGAAACCCTGTCGATTGCGATGAACCGCATTGGTGCCAAATCGGATTCGGGCGAGGGCGGTGAAGATCCGGCGCGTTTCAAACTTCGCGAAAATGGTGATAACCCGTCAAGCGCGATCAAGCAAATTGCGTCGGGCCGGTTTGGTGTTACCGCCGAATATTTGAATAATTGTGAAGAAATCGAGATCAAGGTTGCGCAAGGCGCCAAGCCTGGCGAAGGCGGGCAATTGCCCGGAATTAAGGTTGATAGCCTGATCGCAAGATTGCGCCATTCAACCCCGGGTGTGACATTGATTTCACCGCCACCTCATCACGATATCTATTCAATCGAGGATTTGGCGCAGCTGATCTATGATCTAAAACAGATCAATCCGGAAGCAAAGGTCTGCGTCAAGCTGGTGGCCTCGACCGGTATTGGCACAATTGCCGCTGGTGTTGCCAAGGCCAAGGCGGATTCGATTTTGGTGTCTGGCCATGGTGGCGGCACCGGCGCCAGCCCGCAATCATCAATCAAATATGCGGGTTTGCCTTGGGAAATGGGCCTGTCTGAAGTGCATCAGGTTCTGTCGATGAATGATCTTCGTAACAAGGTTGTGCTTCGTACTGATGGTGGACTGAAAACAGGGCGTGATGTTGTTATGGCAGCGATGCTTGGTGCCGATGAATATGGCATTGGCACTTCATCATTGATCGCAATGGGCTGTATCATGGTTCGGCAATGCCATTCCAATACCTGTCCTGTCGGTGTTTGCACCCAGCGTGATGATTTACGGGCGAAATTTGAAGGCACACCGGAAAAGGTGGTTCAGCTATTTACCCACCTTGCCGAAGAGGTTCGCGAAATTCTGGCGAGCCTTGGCTTTACCACATTGCAGCAAGTGATTGGACGCACTGATCTGCTAACGCAGGTAAGCCGCGGTGATGCCGCGCTGGATGATCTAGACCTTAATCCGATTCTGGTTCGCGCCGATAGCGAGGATGAATTGGTTAGCAGCCGTGGTGGCGCTCGTACCGAAGTGCCGGATACGCTTGATGCACAAATGGTTGTTGATGCCAAGCTTGCGCTTGAAAATGGATCCAAGATGCAATTGTCTTACAATGTCGAAAACACCCAGCGCGCCATCGGCACAAGGCTGTCATCGCATATTGTGCGGCGGTTTGGCATGACCGGTCTTCGTGAAGGGCATATTCTTGTCAGGCTTCGCGGTTCGGCAGGCCAGTCTTTGGGCGCCTTTGCAACACAAGGTCTTCGCCTTGATGTGATTGGTGATGCCAATGACTATGTTGGCAAAGGCTTGTCAGGCGGAATGATTGTCGTTCGGCCATCAGCGGCAGTTGGGTTTGTTGCCAGTGCCAATACCATCATCGGTAATACGGTTCTTTACGGCGCAACATCGGGCAAGCTATTTGCGGCTGGTCAGGCTGGCGAGCGGCTTTGTGTCCGCAATTCCGGTGCAACGGCAGTTGTTGAAGGAAGCGGGTCGAATGCATGTGAATATATGACCGGTGGCAATGTTGTGATCCTTGGCGAGGTTGGTGACAATTTCGGTGCTGGCATGACGGGCGGCATGGCCTTTATCTATGACGAGGCTGGCAATTTTGAATCGCGGGTTAATCGGGAAAGCTTGCAGCTTTTCCGGATTGCGCACCCGCATTGGGAAAACAAGCTTCGTGATCTTGTTGCCGAACATGCACGCGAGACCGAAAGCGCCCTTGCCGCACGCATCTTGAATCATTGGGATCAGGCTTTGCAAAATTTCTGGCAGGTCGTTCCAACCGAAATTATTCCGGTTTTGGATGTGCCGCTTAAGCTTGAAGAAGATCTGTCTGAAACTGCATAATCATTGATTGCAATGGCTATGCAAAAGCCGATTGTGTCTGTTGCTACTTTTCTGTAAAGCATAATGATGTTCAAGATTACGCAGCAAACACAGGCAGATAGTCCAGTCATTGAAGCATTGATGACCGAGGCGTTTGGGCCAAATCGGTATGACCGGTCGGTTTGGGCTTTGCGCCCGGGCGCGCCGGTGGCCGCACTATGTCTTGTTGGCTATGAAGATGATCAAGCTGTTGGTTCGTTGCGGTTCTGGGAAGTGATGCTTGGCGATGAAACCATTTTGCTTCTTGGCCCGCTTGCGGTGCAACCGCATGTTCGCGGCAAAGGCTTTGGCCGACAATTGGTTCAAGAGGGGATGCGGCTTGCACGGCTGGGGCAATGGCGTCTGGTTCTGGTATCGGGCGAGCCTGACTATTATCCGAAATTTGGATTTGTGCCTGCAGTTGGCTACAATCTCGACTGGCCGGGCTTTGTCGAGCCGGAACGGCTGCAATTTTGTGAGCTGGTGCCTGGCGCATTGGCAAGCTTGCTGCCAAGTGGGCTTGTTGTTCGGGGCATTACGCCGCCGGAATAATATGCTATGTGGATGAAGGCCGTTATTGGTCGCAATTGATGGTTAGGGGTTTTCGGGTTCATGCGGGTTTTGCATCACTATCAATTATCAGCATCGTCACGTTTTATCCGGCTTGTGCTTGCCGAACGTGGCCTGATGGTTTTGCCAAAGCTGGAAATTCCGTGGCAGCGTAGTGAAGATTTCCTAACGCTTAATCCGGCTGGTGATGTGCCGGTTCTGGTCACCGAAGACGGGCTTGCCATTAGCGGCGCGATGGTGATCGCTGAATTTATCGAAGAAACCGAAGACTCCAGCCAGCATAATTTGCTTTGGGGTGAAGCGCCAGCGCGTGCCGAAATCCGCCGTCTAGTGCATTGGTTTGAATATAAATTCAGCCGCGAAGTGGGCTCGCCGCTATTGTCCGAGCGTGTTATCAAACGGTTTTCGGGTGAAGGCACGACATCATCGGTGGTGATGCGGGCGGCGATGAGCAATCTGCAAATCCATCTCGATTATATTGACTGGCTGGCCGAACAGGGAAATTGGCTAACCGGCAAACAGATATCGCTTGCCGATCTGGCAGCTGCTGCACATCTGTCGGTTCTCGATTTCTTTGGTGATATCGATTGGAGCCGCCACCCCGAAGCCAAAAGCTGGTACGCCAAAATGAAGTCACGTCCATCATTTCGTGATCTTCTTGGTGATCAGGTGGTTGGCCTGACCCCGCCAGATCATTATTGCGATCTCGATTTTTAAGGTTTATCGCGGTTATTTCGGGTCAAGCTGATCAAGCAGTGTCACCAGAACCGTTTCGAGAAGCTGTAATTGTGATGGCTCGGAAAACCGGTGCGTTGCGGTTTTGTCAAAATGCAGAACAACATCATCAGATTGCAAACAATCGGCAAGCCTTGTTGCCGTTTGCCATGGCACTTCGGTATCATTCATGCCCTGCAGAAGGCGAACCGGCGCGGTGATCGCCAAAGGCGCGCGAAGCCGCAAATGCTGGCGGCCATCTTCGATCAGATGATAGGGATAGATTACCGGATCATCGGCATAGGGATTTTCCATCGCGATCTGGCCATCATTTTTCATCTTGTCGCGCTGATCATCGTCAAGCGGCTGCCAGATCAAATCTTCGGTAAAATCGGGCGCAGCAGCAATGCCGATCAGCCCGGCAATCCGGTCAGGCCGCGCCAGCGCGACATTAAGCATGATCCAGCCCCCAAGTGAAGATCCAACAAGGATTTGAGGGCCAGTGGTTAGATCGTCAAGAACCGCAATCGCGTCACGCGTCCAGTCGGAAATATTGGTTTCCAGAAAGGCGCCATCCGACTGGCCATGACCGCTATAGTCAAACCGCAAAAAAGCCCGGCCCTGCTGTTTTGCCCAGCTCTCAAGGAACAATGCTTTGCTTCCATCCATGTCCGAGCCATGACCGCATAAAAAGACAATGCCCGGTGTTTTGCCAGCAACTCTGTTATAGGCGATCCTGCCTGACTGGTTTATGGTGTGCCACGCGAGAGATTGCATGTTTCCTACTTTCATGATCTGGCATTCGCCGGTTTTCGCCTTATTAAATCTTGACCAAACTAGCAAATGATAGCCATTTATAAAGCCAATGATATTAGCACCGAAATCGAAATTGTTAAAACAGCGCCACGGCGACGCGCCAACGATCGTGCAAATTCTGCCAGCGATGGTTCGTGGCGGTGTCGAACGCGGCACGGTTGAAATGGCCGATGCAATCCAAAAACATGGGGGCCGCGCCGTTGTTATCTCGCATGGTGGGCCAATGGTGCGGCATCTTGATCGTCTTGGGGCAACGCATCACCAGCTTGATGTTCATACCAAAAACCCGTTTCGCTGGCCGCAAGTCAGGCGCCAGTTAAAAGCCATTCTAAGCCGTGAAAATGCTGATCTTGTGCATATTCGATCGCGTGTGCCAGCATGGATTGCGCTGCCGGCTGCAGCGGCGCTTGGCATTGCGACGGTTAGCACGGTTCATGGGCGTTTTGTCGCCATGTCCGCATTTAAACGGATTTATAACCGCAAATTGCTGAAAACGGATCATGTGATTGCGATTTCGAATTATGTGAAAGATTTGATCACCAGCCAATATGTTGGGGTCGAAGACCGGCTTACGGTGGTGCATCGCGGTGTCGATATTGATTTGTTCAACCCTGGTAATGTGAATCAAACGCGGATTGTTAATTTTGTCGAAGGTTTGGCCATCCCTGAAGATGTGCCGGTGATCATGCTTCCTGCCCGTGCCACCATGTGGAAAGGTCATCGGATTTTATTGCAGGCTTTGGCCAAGATCAAAGACCGGCCGTTCATCTGTTTGATGATTGGTGCCGGAGATGGCAAGCCTGCCTTTGTGTCAGAATTGGTCAGGCTTGGACAGCAATTGGGGCTTGAGGGGCGGTTTCGGCTGACCCCGCTTGTTGATGATATGCCGGCGGCCTTGATGGTCGCTGATGTGGTTGCAATGCCGTCAATCACGCCAGAGCCGTTCGGCCGTGTTGCGCTTGAAGCGCAAGCGATGGGCCGCCCTGTTGTGGCTTTTGATCATGGCGGGGCGACCGAATCGATTAGGCATGGTGAAACGGGCTGGCTGGCAATACCGGGGGATGCTGATAGTCTTGCGGCGGCATTGCAGGCCGCGCTTGATCTCGGCCCGCGCAAACGTAAAATGCTTGCGGCCACGGCAAGGCAGCATATCGAGGCCAATTTCTCAACCGAAACCATGTGTCGGCAAACGATCAAAATCTATCGGCGGGTGTTGGATCGGGCTGCGGCGAACCGGAACGCAAAATCATAAATTGCTGATGTGGGAATGTTGATTTTGGCAGCAGTGATGCTGGTCACGCCATGCGCCTGTCTTGCTGGCCGGAAGGCGGCATTCAATTTGGCCATAGATTTGCATGCTGAACCACCAGTGTACTTGAGTTTCGGCAAGGGTACAGCTATGGTCTGCCAAGTTTGTGGCGATGCGGCCAACTGACCGCTGGCCCCATTGATAATAAGAGGTTTTTAACAATAATGCCAAATATCACGCTTCCAGATGGATCGCAGCGATCATATGACCAGCCGGTAACACCAGCAACGATCGCTGCCGATATCGGGCCAGGTCTTGCCAAGGCTGCGTTGCTTGCCGTTGTTGATGACGCTGAATGGGATTTGACGCGCCCAATCGAAAATGATGCAAGGCTGTCATTGGTCACCGCCAAAGACGAGCAGGCCTTGGCTTTATTGCGCCATGATTGCGCGCATGTCATGGCCGAAGCGGTTTTGGAGTTATATCCTGAAACGCAGGTCACGATCGGGCCGGCAATCGAGAATGGTTTCTATTATGATTTCCACCGTGAAACGGCCTTCAGCGAAGATGATCTTGCCGCCATTGAAAAGCGGATGCATGACATTGTTGACCGTGACGAGCCCATCATTCGCAATGTCTGGACGCGCGATGAAGCGGTTGCGTTCTATAAAAAGAATAATGAGCCTTTCAAGATAGAGCTGGTCGAGGCGATTCCTGCCGATCAGACCGTCACTTTCTACCAGCAGGGTGATTTTATTGATCTTTGCCGTGGCCCGCATTTACCATCAACCGGCAAGCTGGGTCATGCTTTCAAATTGATGAAAGTTGCCGGTGCTTATTGGCGTGGGGATTCGACCCGTCCAATGCTGCAACGGATTTATGGCACGGCATGGGTCACTGAAAAAGATTTGGCGGCCTATCTTCATATGCTGGAAGAAGCCGAAAAACGCGATCATCGCAAATTAGGGCGCCAGCTTGGTCTATTTCATTTGCAAGAAGAAGCGGCCGGTTCGGTTTTCTGGCATGCCAAGGGATGGGTGCTTTATCGTGAAATTGAAGCCTATGTTCGCCGTCGTCTTGATGCGGCTGGCTATAGCGAGGTGAAAACCCCGCAGCTTGTTGATCGAAGCCTGTGGGAAGCATCGGGCCATTGGGAAAAATTTGGTGAGAATATGTTCACCGCGCAATCCGAAGATGAACGCACTTTGGCGCTCAAGCCGATGAATTGCCCCTGCCATGTGCAGATTTTCCGTCAAGGCATTAAATCCTATCGTGACCTGCCATTGCGTATGGCCGAATTTGGATCATGCCATCGCAATGAACCATCTGGCGCTTTGCATGGCATCATGCGGGTGCGTGCCTTTACGCAGGATGATGCGCATATCTTTTGTACCGAAGACCAGATTACCGCTGAATCGGTGAAATTCTGTTCGCTGTTGCAATCAATCTATGCTGATTTCGGCTTTAGTGACGTTCGGGTGAAATTTTCTGACCGGCCGGATGTGCGCGCTGGTGATGATGCCACATGGGATCGCGCCGAAGCGGCCCTGACCGATGCGACAAAGGCGGCAAAGCTGGATACGATTTTAAATCCGGGTGAGGGCGCTTTTTACGGGCCAAAGCTTGAATTTGTGCTTCGTGATGCGATTGGTCGTGATTGGCAATGCGGTACTTTGCAGGTCGATTTTGTTCTGCCTGACCGTCTAGATGCCGAATATGTTGGCGAAGATGGTAATCGGCATCGTCCGGTGATGTTGCATCGTGCGATTTTGGGGTCAATGGAACGCTGGATTGGCATTTTGATTGAACAATATGCTGGTCGCATGCCCGCATGGTTGGCGCCGGTGCAGATTGTGGTGGCGTCGATTACCGATCAGGCCAATGATTATGCCCGCGAGGTTGCCGATGCCGCCGCCGCCCTTGGCTTGCGTGTGGAAACCGATCTTCGCAATGAAAAGATCAGCTATAAGGTGCGTGAACATAGCGTGATGAAGGTGCCATTCATTTTGGCGGTTGGCGGGCGTGAAGCCGAAGCCGGAACAATTGCCCTGCGCCGCCTTGGATCGAATGAGCAGCAGGTTATTGATATGGCCGAAGCTCTGGCGACTTTGAAAAGCGAGAGTCTTGCCCCCGATATGGTCGCAAAGTCCGAGGCTGGCGCTGAAAAAACGCATATATGATGGTTGCCCATTGGATAAATCGAAAAAACTGGTATTAATCCGCTGTTTTTGGTAATAAATAACCTGATCAAGCCGTGTCGATGTTGGTTTGATCACATTTGAATGTTTTTGACCGCTATAGGAGAGTTAAATAGCACGTCCACATAGTAATACGCCGCCCGTTTTGGACGGCCCGCGCGTGAATGGCGCCATCCGTGCGCCAAAAGTACGCTGCATTGATCCAGAAGGTGCCCAGCTTGGGGTTCTAGATACATCAGAAGCAATACGTCAGGCCGAAGAATTTGGCCTTGATCTGGTTGAGGTACAGCCCAATGTTGACCCGCCTGTTTGCAAGATTCTTGATTATGGCAAATATAAATATGAAGCGCAGAAACGCGCCAATGAAGCGCGTAAAAAGCAAAAGATTATCGAGGTCAAAGAAATCAAGCTTCGCCCGAATATTGACGAGCATGATTATCAGGTCAAAATGCGCAGTGTGCAGAAATTCCTGAGTGGCGGCGATAAGGTAAAGGTAACGCTTCGTTTCCGTGGCCGCGAAATGGCGCATCAGGATCTTGGTGCAATCGTTTTGACACGGGTGCGCAATGAAACCGATGAATTTGCCAAGGTCGAGGCGATGCCAAAAATGGAAGGTCGCCAGATGATCATGGTTTTGGCGCCAAAATAGGGCTGAAGCCAGAATTTTTGGCTGTTGAGAATTTGACGATCATTAGGATCAGGGCTTGATTCCACAAGTCTTTGCCTATATAACCCGCTCACTTAGCGTTCGATATCGCGTCCGGGCCTGAAAAATCAGGGCATGCCCGGCCGGTTTATCGCTTTTCCGCCTGAATCTTCGGGTTTAACGCGGAAAAGCTTCCTTTTACGAAGAAAGAGGTCAAAATGCCCAAGATGAAGACCAAAAGCGGTGCGAAAAAGAGATTTCGCTTGACCGCAAATGGCAAGGTTCGCGGCTCTGCTGCCTTCCTAAGCCATAACCTACGTCGCCGTTCCCAGAAAATGAAACGTCAAGCTCGTGGCACCATGATCTTGTGCGATGCGGATGCGCGCATCGTTAAACGTTTCCTTCCATACGCTTAACGGAGGCTGGTAAATGGCACGCGTTAAAAGAGGTACCACGACTCACGCCCGGCACGCCAAGGTAATCAAGGCGGCAAAAGGCTATTACGGACGTCGTAAAAACACATTCAGAACCGCTACCCAAGCCGTCGATAAGGCACGTCAGTATGCCTATCGTGACCGGCGTGTGCGTAAGCGGGAGTTTCGCGCTTTATGGATCCAGCGGATCAATGCTGCTGCACGCCTATATGGTGTAACCTATTCACAGATGATGGGCGGCCTTATCAAAGCGGGAATCGAAGTCGATCGCAAAATGCTTGCTGATCTGGCGGTGAATGAGCCACGCGCATTTGAGGCCCTGGTAGAGCGGTCAAAAGCGGCAAGCTAGGGATCATCCCAAAATTCGAGACGACAGACGAGCCGTTGTGTTGACCGGTGCCAGAAAAAATGATTGGTTTTGACCATGATTGATCTGGCCACTGCGATCACGGCGGCTCGTTTTTTTAAGCCGACTTCTTTTTGAATCATATGACGACCGATGGTGAAACATAATGCAAAGCCTTGATGCCGTATCTTCAGAAATTATTGACGCCATTGGTGCCGTAGATAGCCTTGACGCGCTTGAGGCAATCCGCATTGACTCGCTTGGCAAAAAAGGCCGTATTTCGTTGATGATGCGCGATCTTGGTGGCATGGATGCCGAAGCGCGTAAACAGGCAGGTCAGGCGCTGAACAAGGTCAAGGACGAAATCGCCGCGGCAATTGACGCCAAACAGACGATGCTGGCATCAGCGGCGCTCAATGCAAGATTATCTGCCGAACGGTTGGATGTAACCTTGCCAAGCAGGCCCGAAACCGATGCACGGCTTCACCCATTGTCACGCACCATTGAAGAGGTGATCGCCATTTTTGCCGAAATGGGGTTTCAGGTTGCCGAAGGCCCGGATATCGAATCTGACTATTATAATTTTACCGCGCTGAATATTCCGCCCGAACATCCCGCACGTCAGGAACATGATACCTTTTATCTGCCAGCCGATGCTAATGGCAAACGCAAGGTTCTTCGTACGCATACATCGCCGGTGCAGATTCGGACAATGGAGGCCAAAGAGCCGCCAATCCGCATCATTGTTCCCGGGCGTACCTATCGTTCTGACCATGACGCCACACATTCACCGATGTTTCATCAATGTGAAGGGCTGGTCATTGGAGACGGCATTCATATGGGGCATCTTAAAGGGTGCCTGATTGATTTCTGTCGTGCCTTTTTTGGCGTTGATGATTTGCCGGTGCGGTTCCGGCCAAGCTATTTTCCGTTTACCGAGCCATCAGCCGAGGTCGACATTGGCTGTACCCGCGATAATGGTGCGCTGAAAATTGGCGCTGGTGATGATTGGCTGGAAATCCTCGGGTCGGGCATGGTCAATCCACGCGTTCTCGAAAATTGCGGTTATGATCCCGAAAAATATCAAGGATTTGCCTTTGGTATGGGCATCGAGCGAATTGCGATGCTGAAATATGGCATCCCTGATCTTCGTACATTTTACGATAGCGATTTGCGCTGGATGCGCCATTACGGCTTTTTGCCATTTGATGCGCCGTCAATTCATGCCGGTCTTGCTGGGGGGGCTGTTTGATGAAATTCACCCGCGACTGGCTTTTTAGCCATCTTGAAACCGATCGGCCGCTGGCTGATATCTTGGACATTCTGCCCATGCTTGGGCTTGAGGTTGAATCAGTTGTCGATCGTGCGGCTGCCTTGGCACCATTTGTGATTGCCGAAGTGATTTCGGCAGAACAGCATCCCAATGCTGATAAATTGCGCGTCTGTATGGTCAATATTGGTACTGGCGATCCTGTTCAGGTGGTATGTGGCGCGCCAAATGCACGCGCTGGCATGAAAGGTGTTTTTGCGCCGGTTGGTGCCTATGTTCCGGGGATTGATCTGACGCTGAAAACCGGTGAGATTCGCGGCGAGCTGTCAAATGGCATGCTATGTTCAGAACGCGAAATGCAGCTATCTGATGAACATGACGGCATTATTGATCTGGCGGCAGATGCGCCTATTGGCGCGTCATTTGCAGCCTATGCGGGGCTTGATGACCCGATTATCGAAATTGCAATTACGCCCAATCGGGCCGATTGTCTTGGCGTTCGCGGTGTTGCACGTGATCTGGCCGCGGCGGGTTATGGCCATTTAAAACCGATTGATACAAGCCCGCTTGAGGGCAGTTTTGACAGCCCTATATCGTGGGATCTGAATCTGGCGCCGGATGAGGCCCATCTATGCCCGTTGGTATCAGGCCGCGCCTTTACCGGATTGAAAAATGGCAGCAGCCCGGCATGGATGGCAAACCGCCTAACAGCCATTGGCCAACGACCAATCAGCGCCTTGGTTGATATCACCAATTATGTGATGGTCGATCTTGGCCGCCCGCTTCATGCCTATGACATTGATAAAATCGACGGTGGTAAATTGATCATTGGTCGGGCAAAAGCCGGCCAAACCATGACGGCACTTAATGAAAAAACCTATGATCTTGACGAAGATATGCTGGTGATTGGCGATGCGAATGGCCCCGATGATCTTGCCGGTATCATGGGTGGTGAGCGGTCTGGCGTGAGTGATGCCACCGATAAGATGTTTCTGGAAATTGCGATTTTTGATCAGATTGCCGTTGCCACGACGGGCCGCAAGCTAAATATCCATTCGGATGCCCGCTTTCGCTTTGAGCGCGGCCTTGATGTGACCTCTCCTGAATGGGCGTCGGGCTATGTGGCGCGATTGGTGATGGATATTTGCGGAGGACAGGCAAGCCATATGGTGGTCGCTGGTGACGGTGCCAAATGGAAGCGTGAGGTTTTTCTTGCAAACGATAAGGTTGAACGGCTGACCGGCATGATCGTGCCAAAGGGACGCCAGGCCGAGATTCTGGAAAGTCTTGGCTTTACCATTCGCGAGGATGTGGCTGGCTGGCAGGTTAGCCCACCACCGTGGCGTGGTGATATTGACGGCGCTGCCGATCTTGTTGAAGAGATCAGTCGCGTCTATGGATTTGATCATTTGCCGATGGTGCATTTGCCGCGTGAGCATGTTGTTGCCCAACCAGCAGTAAATGTGGCACAGGCGCGTCCATTGCGGCTGCGTCGGGCTATGGCCGAACGTGGCTTGACCGAAGCGGTAACATTCTCGTTCCTTGCCGAAAAAGAAGCGGTGATGTTTGGGGGCGGTGATGCCAGTCTGCGCCTGGTCAATCCAATTAGCGCTGACCTATCAATCATGCGCCCATCAGCCTTGCCAAATCTTTTGTCAGCTGCCGCCCGCAATCAAGATCGTGGTGAAGCTGATATTGCGATGTTTGAGGTTGGGCCGGTCTTTCTTGGTGATGAACCTGATCAGCAACGTACCGCTGCGGCGGCAATCCGGCATGGCGCAATGGCGCCACGCGAATGGCATGGTAGCCGTCGCCCCGTTGATGTGTTTGATGCCAAGGCTGATGCCGAAGCCGCGCTTGCGGTTCTTGGGGTGCGGCGTGGCAGTTTGCAAATCGAATCGGGAGGGCCTGATTATTTTCATCCGGGGCGTTGTGGCAGGTTGCTACAGGGCCGTACATTGCTGGCGCAATTTGGTGAATTACACCCGCAGGTGGCCGCGCATTTCGGACTGCGAAATGCGCTTGTTGGCTTTGAGCTGTTTTTGGAAGATGTACCATTGGCAAAATCGCGGGGGCCTGCACGTTCCTATTTGAAAACGTCACCATTCCAGCCGGTCAGTCGTGATTTTGCATTTATTCTTAATGATGATGTGCCGGCAAGTCAGCTTCTTCGCGCGGTAAAATCGGCAGCTGGGCCATTGGTAACTGATATTCAGCTATTTGATGTTTATCAGGGCAAAAATATTGGTGATGGTCAAAAGTCGCTTGCCGTTACTATCACTCTGACGCCGCAAAAAGCGACATTGAGTGAAGCTGAAATCGAAGCGATTAGTGATGCGGTTATCGCTGCTGCTGGCAAAAATTGTGGTGCTGTTCTTCGCGGTTAGCGCGACCGCATTGCCGAAACGAAATCGCTTTATCATGCCAATCTATCCAGTTGGGTCGGGCATTCGGATCACCAAACTACACCAAGATGGCTAATTTGGTAAAAATGATTACATGATCTTGGCGAAACCGTATTGATTTTGCCTCTGCCTTGTTGCGAATCAAAGCAAATGGGCCGATTCTTCTAAAAAATTGCGACTCTGATAGTCCTGCGAAAAGCATTTTAAAGCGAAAACTTATCTTGTTCGATTGAGCATTAATAAAATTTTATTATTTTTCTCAACAAGCCTTGTTTAGTTTCTGCCATCTGA
>Ga0206130_10000620_pt1 | contig 58140 bp, 44 predicted proteins | sample Helgoland_Spring_9_FD_148637 | JGI IMG/M metagenome (GOLD analysis project Ga0206130, IMG submission 148637) | Pelagic subsurface seawater microbial communities from Kabeltonne, Helgoland, North Sea - Helgoland_Spring_Bloom_20160512_1 | ecosystem: Environmental > Aquatic > Marine > Epipelagic ... | reverse complement strand
TGACACTAAAGAGTTCACCGTAAAAGCCGGGGAAGAAGTGGAACTGGAATTTAAAAATGTGGGTAAGCTTCCCAAGATCGCCATGGGTCACAACCTGGTCATCCTCAAGCAGGGGGTTAGCTCCCTCAAATTCGGCCAGAAAATCATGGGTATGGGAGCCAGTGCCAATAACCCCCTCCCCGATGCCAGCCAAGAAGATGTTTTGGCAGCCACCAAACTTTTAGGTCCCGGTGAATCGGAGACCATTACTTTTACGGTCGATGAGCCTGGTGACTACCAGTTTGTCTGTACCTTCCCTGGACATTTTGCCATGATGCGAGGCATCATGGTGGTGAAGTAAAGTCTACACCCCCGCCTTCATTCCATTTTCCATTGGATTGTTTTCTGCTGAAATAAAGGTTCTGTTGGTGGTAGCAACCAAGCGTAGAAGTATTGCGTGTCCATAAATCGGTTCTTTTGGCTCCGCTAGCCACACGCCCATGCTTGTGCCAAGACTCCCCCTCGCTTCTCCATTACTGGCTTTTTGGAAACCAACACGGAAGCCGATATGTTGAAGCGGGAGCTCGGGGTTTTGCTGCTGCGCTCAGCCGAACGCAGGTAAGCACTAAAGGGCATACACCCGAGCGTGAGAATCGTAAGCGATGCCTATGAAAAGGCAGGAGAAAGTAAGCCGGCGAACAGAGACTCCGTCTTGTCCAAAACGAAAAAAGCCGTTTGTTAAAAAATCAGAATTCCGACTCGGTCCACGGGATCACCCTGGCTGACTCCGTTTTCCGATAACGGGCAATATCTTCCGGTAAGACCGCATCCGACCGGTTCCCCCATGCATTGCGCACATAGGTGAGGATGGATGCAAGCTGCTCATCCTTCATAAAGCCATGGGCAGGCATCACCGGAGGCACTCCGGTAATTTCCTCCCCGTTCACCTTAATGGGGCCCATCAGCCCATGCACTGCCACCCCGATCAGGCGTCTGGCATCCCCGATAACCCAGTCACTGTTGGCCAAGGTGGGTGCCATGTTGGGCAAGCCTTTGCCGTCCGCCTGGTGGCAGGCACCGCAGCTGACATTGTACTGATCCCTTCCCTTGCGGTAGAGGCTTAGAAGTTTGCCGTCTTTTACCAACCAGTCGGCTTCCTTGTCCTTGTAGGGTTGGATGACCCTGGTTGGGTATCCGGACTTACTGGTAAGCCCGGCGTAGGCGGTAAGGATAGACGGGGCTTGGGGGTTTTGGGAGACCATCTCTGCCAGGCCTTTAAATTCATCCGGAAAAAAAGCACCCACCCCCTTGGATTCACCAGCCAATCGGAGCCCGGTCATACTGATAAACCAATGAGGGTCCTGAATGGCCTGCTCAATAGTGGACTCTTCCAACTTTTCCAGACCGGCCAGTACCCAAAGGGCATGCACCCGGGCGTGGGGCGTGGCTTTTGCATCCTCTGCCAGTTCAGTGATGGCAGGAGCCAAATCCAATCGGTTTCCTTCAACCATTCTTTTTTGGGAACGCAAACGCCACCAAAGATAAGGGTGAGACAAACCGGAAACTAAATCTTGGGGCGGAGGCACGGGAGTGTGGCCCTCAGGGATAATTCGATAGATCCGTCCCAGGCCAATAGGTTTATCCAAACCGCGCTCAGCGGACTGCCTACGCAGGTAGGAGGTGAGAAACCGTTTGTGCTGGATTACACCCCGATAAAAGTCGACCACATAAAGGCAACCATCGGGGCCTATGGATGCATTGACCGGGCGGAAACGCTCATCGGTGCTGGCAAGGAATTCACGCTTTTTCCAGATGGGATCCGGGTATAATTTATGAACATAATGGTCGGCTTGTGGGAAAGACTTGGTGGGCAGAAAGGCACCAACAGTATTGGTCCCGGGAGACATCGAAAATATCGCTCCCTCCCAGGCATCCCCGTAAGCACCATGGCTGTGCACAGCAAGGCCACTAATGGTGCTGATCCGGGCCACCCGGCCATCCTCCAAAATATGACCGGGTCGGTAATTGCGGTTGAGAGCAGTATTGGGACGGATGGCAAAGACCTGCTTGGTGGGGGCCCGGGCCTTGGTTCCCTGGCGGGGCCATTGATGATCATACATCTCCCAGTCCGCTTCAAACCAGACGCTGTTAGAATTATAATAAAGCCGGCCATAAGAGTCGGTGGCCATGCCCCACTGACCCCGAGCGGTGGCGGGTTGCTCGATCAGTTTACCCAGGCGCCAGGCAAGCTTGCGGGTCGACTTTGAATTGTACATCCAGTTGTCCAGGGCGAAATGCAGAGCATTTTCCGCATGCTCAATATTGTCATGGGCAGTGGTGGCAAACTCAAGCAGTTTCTCCTTCTGATCGCACCGCAAATCCCCATCCTTATCCTGGCATAGCCAAAGGGCACCGGATTCCACGACCAGCACACCCTCATCTACAAAAGCCAGGCAGCGAACATTGACCATGTCCTCGAGGAAGGGGGTTGCCTTATCCATCTTGCCGTCCCGGTCAATATCCTCCAACACCATGACCCGGCTGATGGGTTTGTTCTCCCCAGAGCCGTCGAGGTCCATCATGTAGGAGCGCAACTCCCCGACCCACATCCTTCCCTGGTCATCCCAATCCACAAACACCGGGTCTTTCACAAAAGGCTCGGAAGCGACTAATTCCACTTTAAATCCCGGAGCCACCTTAAATTTAGCCAGCGAATCTTCCGCGGAAAAAACAGGCACTTTCCCGGGTGTCCACTGCTTCCAGTTCAGGGAGGAGAGTAAATCTTTTTCTTTCTCCTTCTGGTCCCCCTGCTGGCCGAGGAGTACAGAAACGGTACCCAAAAACAACAGGACCCGTCTACACAAAGGTATCAATCGCATATTCATAATATTTAGAACTAGATCACAGATAGATAAACGCTGGGAAAATAATGGTTTTAGGTCTCAGCTTTACACATGTAAACCTTTTTCTCAAACCGGGAATCAAATATCAGATCATAGGTCGAGCCACTTTCGTTGCTGGGATGATTGCATACCGAGCTCGGCAAGTTCCACCCCTTTTGCCCCGGAGCGAAGATCATAGGGAAAGGGTTCATCCAGGGCGACATATCGGAGAAAGAGTTCCCATTGAACTTTGAAGGCGTTGTCGTAGGTGGTGGCATCGGGCATTTCCGCCCACCCTTCATAAAAATTAATCGCTTGTTCCATATCCGGGTTCCATACCGGTTTGGGGGTAACCCCGAGCCCCTGGGTTTGGCAACCGCGGAGGTTGACCACAGCCGAGCCCTTACTTCCATCCACCTGCATCACAAAGAGATCATCCCGCCGGACCCGTACGGTCCAGGAACTATTGAACTGGCAAATGACCCCATTTTCCAACTGCATGGTGGCATAGCAGGCATCATCTGCAGTACATGGGTAGGGCTTGCCCAGTTCATCGACCCGTTCCGGAACATGGGTGGCAGCATGGCAGGATATACTTTTGATGGGACCAAACACATGATCCACGAGATAGCGCCAATGGCAGAGCATATCGATCATGATACCCCCCCCATCTTCCCTGCGGTAATTCCAACTGGGTCGCTGGGCGGGTTGGTCCTCATCATGCCCGGTAAACACCCAGTACCCAAACTCTCCCCGAACCGATAAAATCTCTCCAAAAAAGCCCTGATTGATTAAAGTCTTCAGCTTGCGTATGCCGGGCAGCCAGAGTTTATCCTGAACCGCCCCGTTTTTGACTCCCGCCTCTTCACATAGCCTGGCCAAACGCAGGGCCTCATCGGTGGTCACCGCGGTGGGCTTTTCACAGTATACCGCTTTGCCCGCCTTCGCGGCCATTTCCACAAAGCGGGAACGGTGAAGGGTGGAACTGGCATCGAAAAAGATTTGGTTTACGGGATCGACCAAGGCTTCGTCGAGCTTGGTGGTGAAACGTTTGACCCCGGTTCTTTCTGCCAGGGCCCTGAGCTTATTTTCATTTCGACCGGTGAGGATCGGGTCCACGGTGATGACTTCATCCGGGGAGACCTGTACCCCGCCCTGATCGCGAATGGCACAAATGGAGCGGATCAAATGCTGATTGGTGCCCATGCGTCCAGTGACGCCATTCATAATAATTCCAAGTTTGTGTTCTTTCATGTGTGCCTAGGTATGGTTTAAGTAGGTGTATTTAATCTCTTGTAAAAATTCACGGGGTGGCTTGGCCCACCAGCGGTTGGAGAAAACCTCCACCTCAATCATGCCGGAAAATCCGTTTCGCTCGACCATCGACCGGATACCCCGCAGGTCAATGCAGCCCTCGCCCATAAGCCCACGGTCATTAAGTAAATCAGTGGTGGGGGTCATCCAGTCACAGACATGATAGGCAAAAAGACGATTGGCTTCTGCGGTGCGCTTGGTCTGGGCTTCCAGGTCGGGATCCCACCAAAGGTGATAGACATCGTAGGCGATCCCCACCAGGGGATGATTCAATTCGTCGCACAGGTCGTTGGCGGTGGCCAGGGTATTGATCGCAGAACGGTCAGCCGCGTACATCGGGTGTAGGGGCTCGATGGCAAGCCTGACTCCCAGCGATTCCGCAAGAGGCAAGGTGGCGGCAATGCCCTCGGTAATCTGCTTTCGGGATTCGGAAAGGGATTGCCCGGGCACGGCTCCGCAAACCAAAACAACCAGGGGGGCCCCAAGCACAGCCGCATCTTCTATGGCCCGCTTGTTATCTTCAATGGATTCTTCGCGGGCCTTTTCTTTGACCGCCGGAAAAAACCCACCCCGGCACAGGGAGACGACTTCAAGCCCGGCAGCCCGAATTCTTTCCCCGGCCTTTTGAGGGTCATGTCCCTCCAACCATTCCCTCCAGACCGTGATCCCAGAAACACCTGCCTCCGCATATCGATCTACCGCTTCATCCAGCTTCCACCCCTTAGTGGTAATGGTATGCACACAGAGACGGGAAAAGTCGGTAAGGGGGTCGGCCTTCATGATGGAAAAGAATAGAAGGGAATATTCATACGCTCGGCAATCCGGATTGGACGGATGAGAGCCTCCTGCATACGGGCTTTTTCATCCCCTTTCCGCTGATCGGGGCAAGCCGGATGAATCTCTGAGGATTCAATCACACCGAGCATTTTGAGTATTTTTGCAGTGCTGTGCTTGTAGCCGGCGGCACTGCCCTTTTTATCCAGGCGAAAGACCGAGTCTTCCAGGGATTGAAACGCTTCAAATAATTTATAGACACGGGAATCAAAGTCCTTTTTTCTCCAGTATTTTTTGGCGGCACAAATAAGGGGACAGGCGGACACACCCGCTCCGATAAGCAGGGGCAATCCCATCTTAATTGCGGAGGCGATCCCGAAATCATCCCCACTGTGGGGAACAAAATCAAGGCCAAGGTCCCGGCACATCGAAGCCCAGTAAAGAAAGTGAGGTTCATCGAGAGTGGAAATTTTACCGCCCACAAATTTCTCGTGCCCGGCTAATTGGTGGAGCAGCCAAGGTTCAAATGGGGTGGCCCAGGGGACAAAAGCGGGCTCAAGCGCATGCACCAGGGCGGGTACTTCAATCTTTTCCGCAATTTCAAAATAAGCATCACGCCTGTTTTCGGGTGCCAATGCATTGAGTGCCTGCGAGGTCATAATCATCACCTCGCAAGGTTGGTGTGCCTGGGCAATTTCAAGATGGGGTTGGTAGGCGGATGCCCGGAAATCTGTGGGAGATGCCCTGACTGCAGTGACCCCAGTGATAAATGAAGCATCGGGATACAGGGAGCGGAAGCGGATAATCACCTCCTGGTACAATTTAGTGGAGAGATTGAATACATAGCCGGTATCTGCATTGAGGACAAAAGTTATCTCGACCCCAAAGTGATTGGCACATTTCATCATCCAGTGAAGCATCTTTTCAAAACTGGCCCAGTCCGGTTGCCTGTCTCTGAATGGGAGCAAAGCTGCCACACAAAGGCGTGGACTGGAAGCATCATCAAAAAGGCTTTCCTCCCGGCTGTGGCCCCATACGGTTTCAGACCAGGAAGTGTCTGGCCGGAGTTGGTCTGTTTGGTCAATCATACTCGCTCATTCTAGCAGGTAATGAAAGAAAGCGTTAGGACAGAACTTGCAAAAGTAGCATTTTTCAGACATTTTATTCGTCTTTATTAAGTGAGCCCATTCCAACCCATATTTTTGGAAAATTTACGGATATCCATCCCAGGGTATTCTATTTTACGCTTTGCCCATCAGCGGCACACTCAGGGAAGTGACCTGATTGACACACACCGGCATCCGCACTCCCAATTCCTTCTCTACCTGCGGGGCCAAGGGATACAGACCCTGGAAAGAGACCGTATACCGGTAAGTCGAGGCTCTTTTCTCTCCTTCCCTCCCCGGGTCGCCCATGGGTTTATCAAATCGATGGCAAGCCCGCCTATCTCTCTGGTGATCAATTTTCGTGAAAGGGAAAAGAAAGCAATATATACGAAACACCGAAGCCTCCCTCCGGTTATTCTTTCCAGGGTGGAAAGCATTCTTCACGCCTTGCCACAATCGGTGGATATCACACCGGCGAGCGAAATCAGCACGGCTGCTAAAATTCTCGATGTTTTCTCGATTCTTTCAGGGCAGCTTGGAAGCAAAAGTTCGGCAACCCGCGAGGTGTACCCGGTGACAGATAAAATCCGCAGGGTGCTTCGGGCTTGTGGCGAATCCCCGAGCTCACCCGCTGAAATTGCCAGCTTGCTCGACGAGGACTTAAGTTCCCTCAACCGAAAAGTCCGAAGGGAATCCAACCTCAACTTGACCACCTTGCTGGACGAACTCAGACAGGAGCGTGCTTTTGCTGGGCTCAGAGAAAAAAAGACCCGGATTACAGAAGTCGCCTGGCACTGTGGTTTCCAGGATCCAAATTACTTCACCCGATGGTTTCGTAAAAAAGTGGGCCAGTCTCCCCGGCAATGGAAAAAAGGCCAGATGGATGGCTAGGCGGTTTACCTTCAACTAAAACATTGAAGGAATCCCCCTTTTCTCATTGTAAATTTGAATTTCATGCCTTTTAAGGCTAGCTATGAAATCCGCATTTTTATTCTTTTTTCACACTTTATTATCACTAACTCCCCTTGCCGCTGAACCTGAGTCCAGGGAATTATTTGGTGAGAAGTTCCCCAACCTGGACCACCTCTCCACCGGAGAATGGTGGAAACGGGCAAGGCCCCCGGAAGTCCCATCCAAAAAAGGAAAGCCACCTAAAAGAATCATCGAGTTAAAAGTTTCCCGTGATGAGGTGGTAGCCTTTGCCCTGTACACCCAGGATTCTGGAACCCTCAAATTGACCGGACAGCTTTATCCCCTGCTGCCCGATGAATCCCGGGAAGCCCGGCTTGAGATCAAGCAGGGAAAAAAGTGGGAGGAAATCGCCCAGGTTAAAATCACCTACCCTGGGTGGACCGCCCATTTCCGGATTGAAAACTGGGACTCGACCCGGGACATTCCCTATCGGGTAAGGCATGGGAAACGGGCATCCTTTGAGGGCTTAATCAGGAAGGACCCGATCGATCAGGACACCCTTGTGGTAGGCAACCTCTCGTGTAACTCCAGCCGGACCAAAGGCCCGCGCCCTCAAATCCTCGAAAACCTCAAATCGATTGACCCCGACATGCTCTTCTTTGCCGGGGATCAGACCTACCATCATACTGAACACACTGCCGGATGGATTGAATTTGGGTTGCAGTTTCGGGATCTCATCAAAGACCGTCCCACAGTGACCATCCCGGATGACCACGATGTGGGGCAGGCAAACCTATGGGGGGAGTCCGGCATACAGGCGTCTTCTCCCCAGGGAGATTCAGGGGGGTATTTTTACCCGATCCCATATGTCAATATGGTGCAACGTCAACAGACCTGGCATCTGCCTGACCCGGTTGACCCGGCAAAACTGAAGCGGGGGCTGGAAGTATTCTTTACCCGTCTGCGTGTCGGCGGGATTGACTTCGCGATTCTCGAAGACCGAAAGTTCAAAACCGGACCGGGAGGGAAAATCCCCAAGATGGGTCCCCGCCCAGACCATATCAATGACCCGAGTTACAACCGCAAGGCGGTGGACTTGGATGGCCTCGTGCTTCTCGGTGAGCGCCAGCTGAAGTTTATATCCAACTGGAGTCAGGACTGGGAAGGAGCCGAAATGAAAGCCGCCCTTTCAGCCACCGCTTTCTGTGGAGCTGTTCATATCCATGGGCATCCGAACAGCCGCCTGCTTGCCGACCTCGACAGCAATGCCTGGCCCCAGAAAGGCCGCAATAAAGCTCTACATGAACTACGAAAAGCCATGGCGACCCACCTGTGCGGAGACCAGCACTTAGGGGTAGTGGTACAGCACGGGATTGACTCTCACCGAGACGGGCCCTTTGCCTTCACCAGCCCTGCCATTGTCAATACGATCTATGGCCGCTGGTGGAAGCCGGAGGATGAAAAACCCGGCCCCCGCCCCATTCCAAATTCCCCGCTTCCTTGGACGGGAGATTTTGAGGATGGCCTGGGCAATAAGATTACCATGCATGCTTATGCCAACCCCGAAAACCGTCAAAACGAGTTAGAAAGAGCTGATGGTTTTGGCGTCGCCCGGTTTAATAAGAAAAGCAGAAAGATAACCTTTGAATGCTGGCCCCGGTTCTCGAAAGTATCAGAGGGAGACAACGCTCAATTTCCGGGCTGGCCGGTTACCTTCAACATGGCCCAAAATGATGGACGCCCGGTAAAAGGATGGTTGCCCAAGCTTGTATTTCCCGAAAAAGATCCGGTGGTTCAGGTAAAGAATTTAAAGACTGGGGAAATCCTCTACACCATTCGAATAAAAGGAAAAACTTTTCAGCCCAAAGTGTATTCCTTGGACCCACATGAAATTAGGACAGGGCAGAATCGACCAGAAAATATTGTATCATCCAACACCAATCCCGTACATCAAAGGGGATTGGCGAATCGTATAACGGTTGAAAACTGATTCAGTCTCCGTGCTTCAGCGATCGACTGGGTAGTGCCCGGTTACTGCGAGTGGATTCGAGGTAAGAAATCAAATCGCGTAAATCAATTGGAGAAAGGGCCTGCCCCATTGGGGGCATGGCAGATATTGGGGGAGACACTTGGTCGACCTCTCCACCGCTGAACCTCATTTTTTGACCATCGAGAGAAACTAACGATACCACCTTCTCGCTTTGACTGGAAAGTCTGCCGGAATAAACTTCACCATTCTTAAGAACCACAGTGGACAACCCATAACCCGGGGAAATCTCAGCACTTGGATTGACAATCGACTCAAGTAATTTCCCCCGACCCAAATGTTTCCCCACAATACTAAGGTCTGGCCCCTGTTCCCCGCCTTCCCCGTTTATTTTGTGGCACTGCATACAGGCACCCTGACCACGGAATACGGACTCACCTGCCCGGGGGTCCCCACCCCGCAAAGCCAGGTTTTGAAGATTCGAGGGTTTTGCTCCGAAACTCTTGACGGATGACTGGACCTCGGGATCCTTTGATTGCTCGAGAGCATAGTACAGATCAAGCCAAACATCTGCATCGATTCCATCCTTACCTGACCGGGATTGCCAAAATTCAAGCAAACGTTTGGGGTCTCTTTTCCCAATGCTTAAGATGCCCTGTTTGGCCACCTCTGGTGCCCGCTTAGCCCGTACTGCCTTTTCCGCGAGTGCATCAACACCTTCCATCCTTCGCTCATAAGCTTCACCCAAAGCAAGAGCCCGCATTTTGGGCTGAGGGTCATGTAAAAGCTTTGTAAGGGCTTCATCTTTGATTCCACCCTTAGATGCAACTAGGCGACCGAAAAAGACGGCACGGAGATCAGTGGAAAGCTTCGGGTTGAGCACCTGTACTTGCAGGTCTGCGGGATCAAGGGAAATACCCAGTTTGGCCGATACTTCCGTAGCGAGGGTGAGAAAATCTGTCCTTTTTTCCTGCTTAAGGTAAGAGAGATAACTGGAAGAACGATTGGCAGCTAGAACGCTTGATTTTTCACGGCGATGGGGAGATGGACGCAAAGATCCGAGAAAGGGATCTATTTGCGGGTATACATCCCACCGTTCAAGGGCTCGGAAGGCAAGGGTCTGCACTTTTGGGTCCAAGTCCTTATCCAATGCCATGGCCAAGACTCTTGAAAACCCAGCATCACTGCCAAAGCGGGTGGCGGCGACGAGCAAGCGGGCCTGTATAAAAATGGGCAACCCATGATAGTCTGGCTCCAGCAAACGGGCACCAACCGGAGTATCAATGACCGAGGTATCAAACATGGCCCGGATTGTTTCCAATCGCACACCAAGATCAGCATCTTGCAGATAAGCAACCATCCCCGGGTGCTCCAACCTGCGAAGGGTGATAACTCCGAGCATGCGAATTTCCAATGAATCGGACTTAGCCCATGACTCAGCCTGCTCGGGAGTGGCCAAGCGGTTAAGGGCAGAAACAATAGCGTGGCGAGTGGTAATATCAAAGTTTTCTCCCTGATTCTTTCTGGCCACTGCCAAGAGAGCATCAACCACCTTTGAGTCTCCTGCTTTGGCCACACGACCCAAAGCAATGGCACTTAAGGAAACAACTCTTGGAGAATCATTGTTAAGAACAGAAATGAGGTGCGGTTGGGCATCTGCAACCTTAAGATCCCCGCACAAACGGGCAGCATTGGCACGCAACTCGACCCTGGGGTGCTTCAAAGTTTCGATAAGTAAACGGTTGGCCTTATCACTCCCCAAACGCGCCAGTTGCCCGATACCCCAGATGGCATGGACTTGGCTAAGTGAGGCAGACTCAGACGCTTCAATGATTTTTGAAAATGGAGGGAACGCAACTTCACTGCCCTTGCGGACCAAAGCAAACTGGGCTTCCTGGCGCACTCTTAGATCCATATGGCCGAGCAAATCAATAAGTGCTTCCACTGGACGATGATCAAAGCCATCTTTAATTATCCTTGCCACATCCATACCCGACTTTTTCAAATTTTCGGCTAGGGGCTCAGCCACTTGCACACTGCCCTTATCATCCGGTGCCCAGCCCGATCCGTATTCCACAAAGTAGATGCGTCCATCATACCCCAGTTCAACATCGGATGCATTGAGAGCAGAAAGAAAAGGAGTGACCTCTACGAGTTCAAAACCAGCGCCTTTAGAAAGGATGGATATACTTAAAACTTCTGACCTCGTGGATGACCCTCGATAATTACAAATCAGAAATTTTCCACGCAGATCGGTCGGAACTGCAGGCCCAGTCAAACGGACCACACCCGAAGGGCCATTGCCCACATGGCCGACAGGAGGGTGTATCCATTGAGGGGCAGACTTACTGTAGAGATCATACGACCCCTCCCCTACCCATGCAGTATGCCAAAGATGGAATTTCCCCCAGTCCAGTTTATTGACATGTTGATGGTGGGACTGGTAATCCGCGGTCCATCCGGAATCCGAATTATCCAGGACATAAACCACACGGGCCTTATCTCCAAAATCCCCGGTGTTATCAAAGGTGAATAGATTGCCAAACTCATCAAACGCAATTTCCTGAGGGTTGCGCAACCCGTGGGCATAGACCTCAAAATTTGTACCATCATCATCGCATCGGAAAATAGCCCCACGCTGGGGAGCGGCACGGCGGACACCCGCATCGTCAATCACGCTATACCCGCGATCTCCAACTGAGAAATAAAGCCGGCCATCCGGCCCGCGAGTCACCCCATGTAAATCATGGCCTTTAAAACAGGCCCGTACCCCAAAGCCTTCAACCAATCGTTCATGTTTTTCGGCCACTCCATCATTGTCGGCGTCGGTTAACTTTCGAAGTGCTGGAATACAAGTGTAATAAACGGCATCGCGATCCGCTAAGAGAGAAAATCCGATTCCATCCAAGGCCTCTTTGCAACGATCATCAAAAACGCTGCCTGTATCTGGAGCTCCATTGCCATCGGAGTCAACGAACCGAAGTACACGGTCTGGAGTACCAGTATACCAGCTCATCTCTTTCTTGTCCTGATTTCTTTGGTAACTAGCCAAACGATCCTCAACCGTCTTTAAGCGAAAATCTTCCAACGCTCTCCAGCTTGAGGATCGAGTATCAGGCACACCCCTACCCATTCGTCGAGCTTCGTTAATAAAAGCACGACCAAAAGGATCAAAATCAATCGAGGCAGGCCCACTCATTTGAGGATGAGTCAACCAAGTATTCCCCTTGTATGCGGGATGCAACGCACCTCCTTTGAAGGGTCCCAGCTGGTTGGACAAATCCGAAAAAACTGACTGCGACGAAGCGCTTAGAAGCCTGGTCATTACAAGCAAAGAAAAAAAGAAAATCTTTGTTGGACAATTATTCATGGCGATCAATCTATTTCAATAAGTAATACCCGCAAGTAAAAATAAAAAATGCTATATTTTCCGTAAATAGATAATAAAAAACCTAATTCCAGTGATTCCTCCATTGTAACAAGGTGAATATTCTTGGGGAATTTCATGCATTTTTTATAGGCAAAGCTTACAATAATCGTTACACAGAGGTCATGTTTAATAATCCTTACAACGATTATATTTCCACCCTGCAAGCTGGTTACAGGCAAGCTGCAAGTATTCAAACATCCAAAGCAAGTCTTCCAGACCACTGCCCAATTGTAGACACCGCACCCAAGGTGGTCATTCTCGCCCCTCACCCCGATGATGAATGCGTAATGGGCGGACTGCCCCTTCGCTTACGCAGAGAAGCCGGTTGTGAAGTCACAACCCTGCCCGTTACCCTTGGCAGCAGGCAGGAACGAAAAGAAGAACGAAAAAAAGAGCTAAAGGATGCATGTGAAGCCCTCGGGTTTTCTATGGAAGAAGTAACCCCTCCTGGCCTTGACCAGATTAACCCGGACTCCCGAAAGAGTAATCCTGAAAACTGGGAAAAGGCAGTAATCTCTTTATCTACAGCACTTGAAAAACATGCTCCTTCCATACTTTTCTTCCCTAATCATGAAGATTGGAATCAAACACATTTGGGAGTAAACCTTCTCACCCACGATGCTCTTAAGGTCGCAAAACTCGACGAAATAACTCTGATTGAAACTGAATTCTGGGGGCAAATGCCGAGCCCGAACCTGCTGGTCGAAAGCACAGCCGCAGAGGTTGCTGACTTAGTCCATGCCCTATCCTTTCACCGGGGTGAGGTAGCCCGCAACCCCTTTCATTTGCGATTACCCGCATGGATGCAGGACAATGTTCGCCGAGGAGCTGAAGTTATTGGAGGGCAGGGAGAACCAGCCCCAACATTTGATTTCGCCACACCCTACCGTGTCAGTCTTTGGAAGAACAAGGCACTGTATAAAATGTGGAACGGTGGGAAAATGCTGCCAGCTAGCTCGCCTTCGAGTGTTCCTCTGGTGGAGCAGATTTCACCCGTTATTTGAATTGCAAGTCACGAGCCAAAACTTTTTCTTCCATCAGCAACACTCCAGAAAAGTCATAAGCTTCCAAGATTATAAAAGGGGAGGTATTTCTAGTATCGACCTGAAGTAAACAGAAACCGCAGGATTGGTTGTAGCCCCAAATTAGTCCCTCAGTTTTGATAACGGGATGCACATGTTTGTTGGTCAAGCGTCCACTAACCAACTCATAAAAGTCATAGCCCTTGGGCCGCTTGATTTTACGAAGATCTATACGGTGCCGGTCTGCAGCAAGAAGAAGAACGCCCTCTATTTTTTCTTTTTCGATAAAACTAAATATCTCCTCCCGTTCCTCTGGGTATCCATCCCAGGGGTCCTGACTTCCGGGTTTTATCCCCGGGGCAAATGGAACAGAGGAAGCAATAATTTTAAAAGTTGCCGGGGATGCTTTTAGTTTATTTTTGAGCCATGTTTTTTGGGCCGGCCCAAGCATGGATTGAGTGGAAAGATCCCGGTAATAGCGACAATCAAGCATGAACACCTCAACCTTACCCAAGGCGAAAGATTGCCAACACCCCGGGTTTTGCTCTCCTCCTCCCATCTCAGGGTTATTCCAATTGCGCGCAAAATTTTGCAGGGCTTTTTTCTTCCAGGCCGGGTGGTCAACCAAAGACCCAGGCACGCAGTCATCCATACCAAAGTCATGATCATCATAGATTGCATGCATCGATGTTTTCCCAATCAACTTTTTCCATTCCGGACGGGAATGCCGGCGGGAATAACAATAGTCACCGGTTACCTCCACATTCTCAGGGTCATCAATATAAACATTATCCCCCAGCATAAGCATGGCTCTTGGGTCGTGCCCGGCAATAACCTCCCATATCGCTTCGTTCTCGGGAACAAACCCGGAACATCCACCGAAGGCGATGGTAAACTTAGCCCCTTCGGTAGGGGATGGAAATGTCCTAAAACCAAACTCCCGAGATGGATCGCTGTAAGGCTCACCATTGATAAATACCTGATAAGAAAAATAGGTGCCGGGTAGTAACCCATCGATTTGTAGAACTGCCACAAAGCGGTTTTCCTTTTTCGATATCACTTTCCTTCGCCCGGAATGACCACTAATTTCAACTGCCATTTCACAGGCACCATCGGTCCGGAACCAGAAACTGGCAGAGGAATCTGTTACTTGGCCAATCATAGGCCCATGAAGTAAAAGAGAAGGATTTCTTTCTTTTTTCCATTCAACAAATTCTTGATTCTTCCAGAGCGGGCTCAACATAGCATGGGGCTCGGCAAGAAATCGTTCAAAAGGTAATCCTTTTTCAACCGCCTCCCTTGCCATCGCGAGGGCGTCCTTTACTTTCCCTTCTTCCAAGAAGCAAAGTGTCGAGATAAATGCCTTTTCGGCGGGATCAAAGTGTTTTTTTCCGTTCTCTAACTCGTTACGGGCCTTTTCCACCTTACCCTCAGCAAGATACCTGTATGCGTTTCGCTCACGGTCGTGTTGACCTTCTGCTTTAAGGAGACAAAACAGGATAAGAAAAGAGAGAAGATGACGAACTGATCCAGGGGTAAGCAAGTGCATCGTTTTAGTAAAGTAAAAGATTTATTGAAGTTCTAGATCATTTTATTCTAAGCGAAAATTTATTTGAGGGTAAAAGGACTGTTCAGGCTTTTGGGATCGGCAGTAAAACCATCGGTTTTTTGAATCGATCAACCAAAACTTCAGAAGACTTTTTGCCTGGGTGGGTGGTGATTTATTTTGTGCTTTCCAAGACTCAAAGTGAAAGAGTTGGGCCTGAGATTCCCTACACCTTTCAGTTTGTTTACCTTTATCCGATGGGAGCAAATATTTTAAGAAAAAGCAAAGGCGGGTTTATCCGCCTGACCTATTTCCCCGATGATTCAGAACTTCATGGTTTCTCCATGTTTTAGAGTGAGAAAGCTACCCTCAGTTAGATTCCGTTTCCTTACAGCTTCCCTTAATCTTTTTTGGGGCTCCTCCAAAGGTTCATCTGTAAGGTTAAAAAAAGTGGCCCAATGCATACCGACAGAAAGGTGGCTATTAACATCCAGATGGATTTGAACGGCTTCTTCAGGATTGCAGTGCATATCTTTCATAAACCACCTCGGAGCATAAGCACCGATCGGGATGAGGGAAAGATCCATACTCCCAAACCGATGCCCGATATCCTGGAAATCTTTGGAATACCCCGTGTCTCCAGCAAAAAACAATCGCTTACCGGGTGCCTCTATGACCCAGCCAGCCCATAATACTTCGTTGGTATCTCCCAGCCCCCGCCGGCTCCAATGCTGAACAGGAACGGCATGATATTTCCATTCACCGACTTGGTGGTTTTGCCACCAATCCAATTCGACCACTTTTCTTTTTACGCCAATGTCTTCAAACCATGATTTCATACCCAGTGGCACCAGAAAAAGCGGCGGGGTTGCTTTTTGTTTTTTTACAAGGCCCAGAATGGTTTTCTTATCTAAGTGGTCATAATGGTTGTGCGAGATCACAACTACATCAATTGGCGGAAAATCATCGATAGAGATAGCGGGAGGAACCATTCGTTTGGGACCTGCAAAAGATACCGGAGAGGCCCGACTTGTTAAATGAGGGTCGGTGAGAACATTGACTCCCCGATATTGCCAAAGAAATGTGGAATGGCCTATCCAGGTCAAAGTTTCCTCCGTTCGGTTATTTTTGAGAAATATAAGATCTGGAGATAAAGTATCAAACTTTATGGCTTTCTGAGAGTCCCGGGTAAATCTCCACTTGAAGACCGTCCCGAGACTTTTACTCATTTGTTCCTTGGGTAAGTAGTTATTTTTAAACCCACCCTTCGTGTGATGGCTGGGTTTGCCTTTTTGTCCAAGCAACTGTGGTAACGAGGTATAGTTAGCGAAGATACAAAGAGTAATACAGGCAAGTACGCGGTGAAACATAATTCAACGATTTTTGACTCCCCGGAAACTCCTCAAGTCAAAGACTAAAAACTCCACTCTACCCCAAGCCCAAGATGGAAAAAGTCTTTGAGTAATTGGTCTCCCGCCAAGCTTAGGTCTCGGTTCACCGCCCAACTGTACGCACCGTGTCCGACCAGAGAAATATTTTCCGCAAGCACCTTTTCAGCTCCGGTGCGGAAGCAAAAGAAATTTAGCCCGTCATGACCGTCACCCACATAATTTTCATTCCACCCTAACACACCAGATAATGACAGTGTAAGTTCATCAACTGGATTAAACTCTTTTCCTGTAGCCCATTCCATAAAAGTTCCCTTCGCATCCATCGAGTAGTAAGCATCAAAGGAAGTCTCCAACCCCATGGGCAGGTCTGTATAACTGATTCCTGCAGACCACTCGTCGTCTGACTCATTGTCTTTGGCAAAAACCAGATGAGTGTAACCGACATAAAAACTTAAAGATTCGAGTTCCTGCGATAGAGCGAGATTATATTGCCATTCATCATATTGATGATTTGAGGACCTCCCATACCAGACACCTCCGGAGAAATGATCATAGCCCAACTCTACTGAACCAGACCACAAGGATTTTCCATCAAGCGCATCCCGTCCTTCTGAGAAATACCTGCTCTCCCAACCGGCATGTACATGGGCATTTGCGTCTTTGTGTGCATGCAACTTCTCAAATGGCTTACTGGACTCCATTTCATGCCCCAATAACATCAAATGTAAAAAATTAAATCCAAGTATCAAATATTTAAACAATTTAGAATTCATACCTTACAAACACTACAAAAACTATTTATTTTTGAAACAAGAAACCATGACCGGTGAAGCGATTAAACTTTGAATTATAAAATTAATTACTTTGATTAACCAAAAATATGGAGTTGAATGCTGTGGCTAGAAACGAGAAGTCATCCATTTTAATTACCAAACCAATCCTTTTCCTGTCCTCCTTGCATGAAAAGGTAACTATCCGCACTCGCTAAAACCATACCCACCATCGCATTTCCAATCGATGAATAACCTAAATATTGATCCCCCCCGACATTTCTCTTTCCACCAAAGAAAGCGGCTCCTCCATAAGGTAATCGTGCTAACTCCAAGTATGGCATCCAACTTTCTATTACCCGTTGATAATCAGCAGGAGCACCCTGCTTTATCCCTGAAAAACCAAATATCAATCCGATGGAAGACATCGCATGTGCATGTCGCATTCGTCCGTTTAAGCGAACAAGGGAACTTGCAAGCGACTTAGCAAAACCCACATTTCTTCCCGCTACGATAAGTGCGGTAACCATGGCACCGGTTCTTGCTGCAATATCTGGACTCCAAGGTGCTCGTGACGAATAACCCAATGCACCGGTCTTAGGATCCACAGACTTTTTCACTTCGGAAAAAGAATCACGCCATGATTTTTCATTGATTGGATATCCACACTTTTCAGCCAGAGCCCAGGCCAAATGTGCCTGAACATTAATGACAATCAGACCACCTCCGCGGTAAGGAATCGAATGGTGGTGCCCCATGGTACCTTGCTCGGTCACTCTCTTGCTGAGCAAATCACAGCATTTTTTTAATTCCTCGAAATAGGTTTTATCTCCCGTTGCTAACTGATATTCAGCCAGAAAAATTCCACTGGAGGCAGTCTGCCAGTTTTTAGGTCCTTTTTGGGGATCATTTAAGTCGATCAAATCAACACTGGCCTTCTTCACAAACTCGATTCCTCTCCTGACGGAGGGAAGATGGGCCGGATCCTTATTTGCCAAAAGTACCAACCCGCAAAATGCAGTGGTGTAAACATCCGCATCTCCGCTCACTCCCGGTTGCCAACGACCTGATTTTTGCTGGGCCTTAACCAAATAATTTGAAATATCCGCCAGAAACTTTTTTCTTTTGGCACAAGTACTTGGGGATGAAAACGCGAAAGACTGACTGGGTGGCAATGTGAAAGACAATCTCATTAACTGGGATTCTCTTCGAACCTGAAGAGATAGAAGCGGGTTGGACAAGGAAGAATTACGATTTAAACTAGTGCCCAAAAGTACTTGGGGTCCTTCGAGTCCGGTATCTGTTTTTTTTGAAAACGGCTTGGGTAACTTTCCGTCGATTCGTACCACCCGGTCCCCCACTAAAAGGCCGGCTTTCTGAGCAGCCCCCCCTTTCCCCACATCCATAATAAGGATTTCTTTATCCCCATCTTTCAGCCGACCGGTGGCCTCAAGTACTCCCAAGGGAAAATCATGGTGATCTCCATTTTTACTATTGATCAACTTTGGTCGGTACACTGACTGACCGCAAAGAATAACAAGTGTGAAAAAGTATATAATTAAGCAGGAAGCAAAGGCGGACATATTTTACTTTTTGTATCCCATCACTCCTTGGCAAGAGTTAATCAGAATAATTAGAAATTCTGCTCAAGCAAGTTTGGAGAAAACCGCGGATAATGTATCCTTGGCATCGCCGAACAACATATGGGTATTATCCTTGAAATAAAGCGGGTTCTCGACCCCGGAATACCCCGCGGCCATACTTCTTTTCAAGGCGACCACGGACTTGGCATTCCAGGCCTCGATCACCGGCATCCCGGCAATTGGACTACTCGAATCCTCGAGGGCGGATGGATTTACTATATCATTGGCTCCAACCACCAATAAAACATCGACCTTGGGCAGGCCATCATTGATCTCATCCATTTCAAATACGATATCGTAGGGAACATTCGCCTCAGCAAGCAAAACATTCATGTGCCCGGGTAGTCGTCCAGCTACCGGGTGAATCGCAAAACGGACATTCACGTCCTTCCCTCTCAGTGTCTCGGTAATATCCTTCACTACATGCTGGGCCTGTGCCACCGCCATTCCGTAACCAGGAACGATCATGACTTCTTTAGCGTTTCTCAATTCCTCCGCCACCTCATCCGCACTGATCTCAGTGATCGTCCCCTCCATTTCTGATGCGATCGCAGCACTGCCCCCAGAAGTGCCAAACCCTCCAAATATCACATTGGTCAGCCTTCGATTCATCGCCTTGCACATAATGTAACTGAGGATCGCTCCACTGCTTCCGACCAAGGCACCGGTAATGATCAGTAAATCATTTTTCAGCATGAATCCGGCTGCGGCTGCGGCCCAGCCGGAATAACTATTTAACATGGAAACAACCACGGGCATATCCGCCCCACCAATTGCCACGATTAAGTGGACACCGAGGAAGAATGAAATCCCCATTACCATCAGCAGACTGATCAACGCCTGGTCGTGACCCTGTTCAACAAACTGGGCTCCCAGCCAAATGGACGCTCCGAGCATGACCAGATTGATCATATGACGACCGGGTAAAAGTAGCGGCTTTCCACTTAGCGATCCCCGTAATTTCCCAAAAGCAATGACCGATCCGGTAAAAGTCACTCCGCCGATGAAGACACCTAGTAAAATCTCTACATCATGAATTAGTTGATCCGTACCGGAAAGCTCGCCATGACAGGGATCCAAAAAACTGGCGAGGCCAACGAGAACCGCGGCCAAACCGACAAAACTATGAAGTATGGCAACGAGTTCTGGCATGGAGGTCATCTCCACTCTTTTTGCCAAAAGAGCACCAATCACCGCTCCGGCGAGCATCAGCGGAATCAATAGTTTGAAGTTTTCCACCTCACCACTTGCAAAAGTTGCTACGATCGCAAGGGTCATACCCAGAATACCATAGATGTTACCTTTGCGGGCGGTTTCCTGCTTCGATAAACCACCCAGGCTAAGGATGAACAATAATCCCGATACCAGGTAAGCCATAGTAATCAGTCCCTCTGTCATTCCTTGCGAAACATTTTAAGCATTCGGTGAGTCACTAAAAACCCGCCTGCTACATTAATCGTTGCCAAAAAGATCGCCACCCCGGCGATCCAGGGATTGGAACCGGAAACGAAGAGCATTCCTCCAATCACGATGATTCCACTTATTGCATTGGTCACACTCATCAGAGGAGTATGAAGAGATGGAGTCACATTCCACACAACCATGTATCCGACAAAACAGGACAAAACAAAAACGGTCACTTGATCCAAAAATTCATTTTCACCCTTCCACCCCAGAGCAAGCAGTAGGATACAAAGTCCTCCCAACATGAGCCCGGGTGAAAAAACAGACTTCTTTTCTTCAACCGGTTTGTGGATTGGCTTCTCCATGGGTTTGGTTGGCTGTACACTGACCTCAACTTTGGGCGGTGGCCAAGAGACTTTCCCCTTATCCAAGACCAAAGCCCCGCGTATTACTTCGTCTTCCTGATTGATCGAAAACTCTTTTACTTCTCCGAGCAGCTGCACTAGTTTGAGCAGGTTATTTCCATACAACCGGCTGGACTGGGCGGGTAATCGGGAAGGTAAATCAGTATAGCCCAAAATGGTGACACCATGCTCAATTTTTTTCTGCCCGGCTTCGGTTAATTCACAATTTCCACCGCCCTCGGACGCCAGGTCTACAATTACCGATCCCGGCTTCATACTCCTCACCATTTCCTTTGTTAGTAAAACAGGAGATTTCTTACCTGGAATCATGGCGGTGGTGATAATGATATCGACCTCCTCCGCCTGTTCCGCAAAAAGCTTCATTTCTGCCTCGATAAATTCCTTACTCATTACTTTTGCGTACCCACCAGATCCGGCTCCGTCTTCGTCAAAACCTAGCATCAGAAATTCTCCGCCCAAACTTTTGACCTCCTCTTTGACCGCCGGACGGGTATCAAATGCCCGTACAATGGCTCCCATATTTCTAGCCGCACCAATAGCGGCCAACCCCGCGACCCCTGCACCAATGACCAAAACCTTGGCCGGAGGAACCTTGCCCGCCGCCGTAATCTGACCGGTAAAGAATCGACCAAACGCATGAGATGCTTCGACCACGGCCCGATAACCTGCCACGTTGGCCATGGAGCTTAGCGCATCCATCGACTGAGCCCTTGAAATTCGAGGCACGCAGTCCATGGCCAGCCAATTAATCTTTCTTTGCCCCAAAGACTTGAGCAGATCTTCGTTGCGGGCTGGGTAAGCAAAGCTGATCAAGGTTGCCCCTTCCCGAATCCACCCTGCCTCTTGCATCGTCGGAGGGTTTACTTTTAAAATAACATCCGCTTGAGTCCAAATTTTTTCAGCTTCATTTACGATCACCGCACCTTGGTCTACATAGGCCTGGTCAGGCATCGCCGCAGATTCTCCGGCTTTTGCCTCGATTTGAACCTCGTATCCAAGTTTTTGCAAAGTGGATATATTCCCCGGAGTAATCGCAACTCTGTGCTCGCGATCAAGAATTTCTTTGGGAACAGCAAGGATCATAAATAAGTATCCTTTTAGGAAGTGAAACATCCGGACCCATCTGTAAACCATAAACTTTTGGGGTGAATCTAAAATTCAGAAAAAAAGTAAAATGTATTCTTACGTCTGTGGGAAATCTTAAGGATTTTACTGCTCGTATTTATTCACAATTTCCTGTAGTGTGAATATCTTTAGCCATTAAATTAGAACATGTGCTCCGATGTGGTGTTATTGGAAACTTGGTGTAAGTGAGCAAACGTTCGACCTATTTGGCATCCATTAAACAACGAACGACCCTTACCCTATGAATGACGAAAACAACATTCAAGAAGCTACCGATTCCGGTATCAGCTTTGATGAAATGTCCCTTGCTGAACCTATTTTACAAGCAGTTCGGAAAGCCGGATATGAAACCCCTTCCCCGATCCAAGAGCATGCGATCCCTCCGCTTTTGGAAGGAAAAGATCTTCTGGGTGTGGCCCAGACAGGAACAGGAAAAACAGCCGCTTTTTCTCTCCCCTTACTCTCTCGGATTGATGATTCGATCAAAGGGGCTCAAATTCTCGTTCTTGCACCAACTCGTGAGCTTGCCCTTCAAGTAGCTGAAGCCATGGAGGGCTTTGCAGAGAATCTGCCCAACTTACGGGTTGTTGCTGTCTATGGTGGCACAGGTTATGGGGAACAGATTCGGGAATTCAAACGGGGTGCACAGGTTGTGGTTGGTACACCTGGCCGCGTAATGGATCACATAGAAAAAGGCTATTTAAAACTGAATAGTCTGCAGGCATTGGTCCTAGACGAAGCAGATGAAATGCTAAGTATGGGATTCATCGACGATATTGAGTGGATCCTTGAACATACACCCAAAGAAAGACAAACCGCACTCTTTTCGGCAACCATGCCCAAGCCTATCCGAAAGCTTGCAGAAAAACACTTACAGGACCCTGAACAGGTAACAATCAAAGTAAAAGCGGAGAACTCCCCGAATATCAGGCAGCGATTCATCAAGGTTCGCCAGCATGAAAAACGGGATATGCTGACCCGCCTTCTCGAGATTGAAAAGTTTGAAGCCATGCTCATTTTTGCCCGCACCAAAAATGCAACCATGGAAATTGCTGAAAAGCTGCAAGGAAAGGGTTACCCTGCTGAACCTCTCAACGGAGACATGCCGCAAACCCTCCGTGAAAAAACAGTAGACCGGTTAAAGAGAGGAAAGATTAATGTTCTGGTTGCTACCGATGTGGCTGCCCGAGGCTTAGATGTCGACCGTATATCTCATGTACTAAACTACGACGCCCCTTTTGATCTTGAATCCTACACGCACCGGATTGGAAGAACAGGAAGAGCAGGAAGAGAAGGAGATGCAATTATCTTCATCACCAATAAAGAAATGAGAATGCTCAATGCTATTGAGCGGACACTGAAAGTTCCCTGTGACCAGTATGTTTTTCCTACCCTGGAAGAAATGAACGAACGACGAGAGGAAGAATTCTTCAGTAAAATCGAACAGGGACTTAAAGGGAACTTGGACGACTACCGCAAAGCCTTGCAGCGATATATTGAGGAATCCGGCAAAGATACTCTTGATGTTGCTGCTTCTCTTGCATTTTTGGAGGCTGGAAAAAAAGCCCTTCGCTATGATAGCATGCCCAAGTCCGAGACAAAAAAACCACGAAGGGAAGATCGTAGAGAACGCGACCGGGGTGACCGACGGGATTCTCCAAGAAGAGAGGGAAGAGACCGTCATTCTTCGCGGGATGAAAACCTCCAAAGTTACCGCTTGGAAGTGGGTGAGTTTCATGGTGCAGAAAAGCGGGATATTGTCGGAGCCATTGCCAATGAAGTCGGGATTGATCCTCAACACATGGGGAAAATCCGTATGTTCAAGGATCACACCTTTATCGACCTACCCAAAGATATGCCGAGAGAAATTTTCGAAGCGTTAAAGACGGTCTGGGTACAAGGACATCAAATGAATATATCCGTGGATAAAGGCAGACCAAGACCTGGAGGTGCAGGTGGTAAATTCCGCAAGGGTTCTGGAAAAGGCAAAAGGTTTGGCAAAGGAAATGACTTTAACAAAAGGTCAAATTCGAAATTTAGGACCTAACTTCTGCCCCTTACTTTTTTTGGGTAATCCAACGGACTGCATTTCCTAGCATATCCAAATATTCCTGGGTGGACATCGTGGAATTATGATGTCCTATGGTCGTGGAAAAAATTCGCCCTTTACCGTGGGTGTTTACCCAGGCGACGGCTTGCGGAAAATCACACCTGCCATTATCTCCGTAAGCTAAGACGGTGGTGCCTTTGTAAATTTCCTGAACATTGTACAACTCACCCTCCGGGGTAAGCCAACCATCTGGCAAATCCTTAATAATTGGGTGGTTGGCGTTTTTCTTTACCTTATTGACAGTAATAGCCGCCTTGGGGCCATGACCTTTGGAGCTGGCACCAAGCATGTCAGTCCATGCCTTTTTCTCCCCATCCTTGACAGGGATATTCCAGTGGTAAGAGTGCATCGCACAGTGGAGAGCGATAGCCGGTTTTCCTGCCTTATGGATATCAGTAATTGATTTCACGAAATCTGGATCTTTTTCATGGGCAAAGCAGTGGTTGTAAACAATGTAATCATATCCATCTGCCCAACCAGATTGGCTAAGCTTAGCTTTACTCTTTTTCTCATCCATCTCGAAAAATATATCCCACTTGGTCGGAACCCTCTCTCTGATCCCCTCACTGATTATATTTTTTTGATTGGGGTAATCATGGCAGCATCCACCTGTCACCATAAATGCTTTAAGGGGCGGGGTATCCTCGTGATGTTTTCCATGAAGGGAAAAAGCTCCGATCAGGCATGAGAGAAGGATAATTTTTTTCATAAAATAGAGTTAATTCGTTATATTTGTAACCTCCGACGCAACACTTAGATAATACTTTTGACAAGCACAGAATCCAATAGATTGAGAATCCAGTCTCGATACCACGAGGGTAAACAAGCTGATATTGAGCTATTTTTTGGAAGGTAACATCGCAAGTCTTCTTCTGAATTGGGAGGGGGACTTACCAGTCACTCTTTTAAACACCACCGCCATTCTCTCGGGGTCATGAAATCCGGATAATTCAGCAATGTGGGAGATAGAGTGAAGAGTTTCAGCCAACAGCCGCTTCGCCTGATTTACCCTTATCTGACAAAGCATCTCCCAGGGCGTACAGCTTACAACATCCTTAAATTTCCTCTCCAAGGTTCTCCTCGAAATTTTCAAATGACTGCAAAGTGTGCCAATGCTTATCGCTTCCTGTAATCTTTCGGTCATGTACGACATAGCCCTCCGGAGCATATCGTCCTGAATAGCCAAATGATTCGCCGAGTGCCGTAACATCACCCCACTCGGGGAAATAAGCTGGCAGGTATTGGAAAGAGTTTCCTCTCCTCGAATCATTTTCTGCATGGAGGCGCCCACCACCATACCCACTTCATCCCAGGGGATGGATATACTGGAAAGCATAGGATATGTGAGACCGCAGACCAACGGGTCATTATTGGCCCCAATGATCGCTACCTCATCGGGAACCCGGATGCCAAGCTCGCTGCAGGCACCAGATAAAAAGCGGCCTAACGGATCATGGACGGCAAAAATACCGCATGGTTTTGGCAAGGCCTTAAGCCAAGCAATCATATCCTGACTTGGTTCTGTAAAAGACTCACTGTAACGCAGTTCCTCAAAACCACTTTCAGTATGATACGAGAAAGGAATATCCTGGGATGATATGGTCTCCATAAAACCCTGAACCCTAAGTTCCGAGTAAGGGGTCCCATTTCCCAGACAGGCAAAGCTTCTAAAGCCCACCTGGGCAAGGGCATTCGCTGCCTCCCGGCCAACGGCCAGGTCATCCACATCCACACTAAAAACATTGGAATAAAGTTTGTGGGTGGCCACGATGATATGGGGAATCTTCAACTTAAGACTCAGCAGTTCATCGGTCTTTTGAGGTAACCACTCCGTGATCAATCCACTGGGCTGAATCTCTTCTAAGATAGGTTTTAGTTCCTCAATACTACGATGAATACTAAGGATTCGATAGTCCTGTTTTCTCCCTGTAAAACTGGAGAGTGCAGGTGTCAAACGCCTAAGGAAAACCTCTGACATCACAATGGCAATTGGATTACTCACTTGCCTTCACAGTAAATATTTAGTGACGCAAATCAAAAGAAATCTCGCAGATAAATGACTTTATTTAAGAAGCCCTCAAGACGCAGAGCAGATAAAATCTTCATTCTTTTTTAAATCTTCTCATGTTATTGAGACAGGCAAGACGCTCAAAATATCCCGCGATTTTGAATCTCTTGATGCCGAAAACACGAAACAATATGATCATTTACCATGCCCACGGCCTGCATGTATGCATAACATATTGTAGAGCCCACAAATGTAAAGCCCCAGCTTTTCAAGGCTCTACTCATGGCATCCGACGCTTCAGTCGTGGATGGGCTATCGGAAAATTCAACCCAATAATTTGTCAGCGGTTTATGATCTACAAACGACCAGATCAGCTCTTTGAAACTTCCCTTGGCTTCGATAACCCTGAGAAATGCACGGGCGTTTTGCCTAGCCGCAAATACTTTTAAACGATTTCTTATTATTCTTGGGTTCTGGAGAATGTGCTCCATTTTTTCATCGCTCCATCCAGCCATTTGAGAGGCATCAAATTGGTGATAAACCTTTCGGTATTCACCACGCTTCTTGAGGACAGTGATCCAACTAAGGCCCGCTTGTGTACCCTCCAAGATTAACATTTCGAAAAGTTTTTGATCATCCAACACTGGCACCCCCCATTCCTTGTCATGGTAGGCCAGGTAGAGAGGGTCTCCCAACGGCCAACTGCATCTTATCCTGTTATCAGGGATCATTTTGATCAAGCCTTAGCCTCTTCCATAAATTGATTAACCGTGGCTATAAACCCTGTTGAGTTCTCCCAGGGAACCCGGTGTCCGGCATCTGGAATAATATGATGAGACAGAGACAAGCAACAACGGGCAAGGTTTTCACCGATCTTGGAATATTTATGATCATCTTCCCCGGAAAGATAAAGTACGGGAACCCCACACTCCTGCTTCAAAAACGGAATCAAATTCTGCTGTCTGCCTTTGGAATAGACAGATAGTAATTTACTGATTTTAAAAGAATCCAAATTCGTCAGCTCTCGGGGAGCTGTGTTAGACCGCTGGCAAAACACCGGGGCATGATCCCATTCATTAAGTAAAGATTCCAAGTCTTCAGACTGAAACCTTTTAGACCAGGCCAAGTCTTTGGCTAAGATATTTTCTCTCGACTCCTCACTGTGAGCTCCAAGGTCGGCTGACACAATGATTACGCCACTCCACAAATGAGGTGAATTGATATAGGCATGCATTGCCAGTCTCCCGCCAAGGGAATATCCGAGAAGGAAAGGTTTCCCTCGGAAAGAATCTTTCCTAACAAGAGAGCAAAAATCTTGAGCCCATTGGGCAAGGCTGGTGGAGATATTATCATAGAGGTCCACTTTTTTGACACCAACAGGCTGAGCTGAGAGGCATAATTTATCCAGAAAAGGATCCCAGACCGAGAAGGTCTGCATGGCACCATGGAGACACCATATTTTCATGATTACCGCTCAGCCTCAGACGAAGCTCTTCCACCCGAATCCGCATCCTCCTCGATATTTTCTAATGTCTTTCCCATGACTTCTTTTGCCTGATCTGCATCTTCGGGGGAAACCTGCACTCGGACCCCGGATTTGGTGGCAAAAATGTGAGGGGCCACGCCGGCGGTTAATTCATCAGGAATGAAAGCCTCAATGCCAAAGGAAGCCAGTTTTAGCTTCAACAACTCCGCTTCCATCAGGGTACCAAAATTTGCAATTGTGATCATTTACTTCATCCAAATTACTTCCCATAGAAAAAGATCACAAACCCAAACGGCTTTATGTAAGGCCAGACAGCTTTAAGATCCCTCAGGTATGAAGTTGGTTCCGATCGAGTGCCTTTTTCTTGTACCCAATCTAAAAAAAGCCCCCGGTCATTTACGACCGGAGGCTAACAAAAAGAATTAAAACAGGTACTTGACCATTAGAAATCGAATTTCAACCCGATTTCCACACTACGCCCAGGAAGCGGACTAAATTGTTTTAAAACAGATGCATGATTGTAAGCTAACTCATCAGTAAGGTTACTACCCTTCACAAATAATTCTCCCACAGAATCTCCAAAATGAACATCATAAGTAGCAAACGCATCCAGTACTGAATAGGCAGGAGTCACTTCTTCATCATCTCCTAAATTATCCTGCTTTAAGGACCGGGTAAGCTTTACACCAAAATCAAGTTTTTCCTGCATCACTTCAAACCCTAAGCCAAGCCTGGATGCCGGAATCCTGGGCAAGTTACCCCCTTCGGTTTTATTCTTTCCGCGGAGGGTATCTCCGTAAAAGGACAATAAGAGATCCCAACCAGCGTTTTCCATGGCAAGCCAGTCAATTTCTAATTCAATGCCTTGAAATTCGGCATCGACTGCTCCATATGCTTTTTCTTCAAGGCCTTCAACACCCGCATCAAATTCATCGGCAAATTTTTCATGTGCTAAGTTCCCATCCGTACCTCTTTCATTACCAGTATGTTCTAATAAAATATAGTCATTGTATTTGGTATGAAAAGCGGAAAACTGCCCAGTTACCTTACCCACGGTTTTACGGACGATAATCTCAACTCCCACGGCAGTTTCGTTTTCGAGATTTGGATTACCAATTTCATAGGCTTCCGTGGCGTGATGGGCTCCGTCTGAATATAACTCAGCAGAGTCTGGTGTACGCTCGGAGTAATTAACATTACCACTGATATTCCAAAGCTCGCTTAGATCATGGGAAACCCCTGCATTTGCACTGAAAGTGGTGTCATCCCGATCAGCAATAGTACTCTCGTATTCCTTTGAAGCACTATCCCAGCGAATTCCACCATTCAAAGTAGTATCATTACTTAAATCATATTCCTCAACAAGGAAAAGTGAGATCCTGCTAGACTCTTCCCCTTTGATCGAGGGATTTTGGGGGTCAGAAGAGGATGTAGCCCCACTGGTGTTCAAATCAGGAAAATCTGACCATGTTCTACTGAGTCCTCCAAAGATACTTTCTTCTCCTACAATTTTGAATTCATCAAATAAACCATGAATACCAAAAACTCCGCGCAGGTTGCCAATTTCATGCTTGAAAGCAATTTTACCTTCAATGCCTTCACGCAGATAGGTGGAGTGGGTATGCCATTCGGCAGTGCCGTTATGATCCTCCCAGCCACTCTCACTGTGGCTGTAGTCGCCGTAACCAATATTCAAATCGATGCCAGTCAACCAGTCAGAATCAGAAACATTGATTTCCGTACGAAACTCGAAACGATCGCTTTCCATTTCAATAAGAGTATCACTTTCGGCATGTTCACCGGGAACCCCGTAATCATTTTCATAGCTCGATAAGCTAAAGCCGACAAAACCGGAATCAAGCATATAGGATGCTCCAAAGCCAAGTATTGAACTATCGCTATGGCTATTTTCGACTTTAGTAAAGGGACCTTTTTCTTCTCCTGTATGATGATTCTCAGTTTTGAAAGAAGGAGCTTCATAATCATTGTAGTCTCTCTTGGATACATTGAGTTGATAATTGAGTTTATCTGAGCTTCCAAAGGCAATGGCTCCGTAACTCAATCCTTCATTTGCACTGGTGTAACTTGAACGCAAAGAAGCACCTGGTGAATCATATGGGCTGGTTGGGATACTCCGGTCGATTACATTGACAACTCCTCCGATCGCACTTCCGCCATGCAAGAGAGCAGATGAACCGCGGAGCACTTCTATACGGTCGACCATTAAAGGATCAATCGGAACAGCATGATCTTCTGACTGGGCAGATACATCAAAAGAATCGGTTCCGTTTTGTAAAACGCGAACCCGGAACTTGTCCATTCCTCGAATAATCGGTCGGTTTGCGGTTGGGCCAAAATGGGTCTGACTAACACCAGGGGTAGCAGACAAGGTCTCTGCAATGGTCGCACCTTTGGCTTTTTCAAGATCATCACCGGAAAGCACACTCCATGCCTGGGTGACATCTGTAGTCTTGGTTCCCAAGGGAGAAGACTCAATGCTTAGGGCTTCAAGTTCAGCGACTGATTCGCTGTTTTGTTTTTCCTGTGCCAAAGCAAAGGAAGAGGCTAAAAATATAGGGATTGATAAAATTTTCATAGATTAAAGTTTAAAGAATTTCAGGAGAAACTTCGGATTGTCCGAAATAATGTAACTCCCTTTTTAGATGAGAAGTTGTGCAATTTCTTACTTGAGGAAGAAATGCAGCTGTTTGGAGAGAAAAATCTTTAAGCTCTAAGGGGCGGTCCCCGTGCAGAAGTAGCTCCCAAAGCGAAAACGGGGACTATATCTTCAGAATCTACTATTGATACGCCTAAGTCACAAAGGACTGAAGTTGCAAAAAAAGAAAATATGAAAGTGTGCTCGGAACTCTCCCCAAAAAGAATAACGGCACAGACACCAGGATTTTCTTCTGAGGATTCTTGCTTATGGGAAGAACAAGGCTTCCCACTTTTCCCGTGGGGACACTCCTGACCGTCATGAAATAGCGAGGTGTGAAGTCCCGGAGAAACGGTGGAAACCGTAAGGCATCCGATGACAAGCAGGAAAACTATGGAAAGAAAATGTTTCACAAACAAAAATCAAATATATTTATCGCAATGTACTTGCAATAGCAATATCAAGTGATGCTAGATTATCTTTTAAACAGAAACCAAACCTGGACAGTAAATACCTTTTGGCAAATTGATCTGATAGAAAACAGTATGTAACCCAGATTAAAAACTTAGAGTTACTTCTTTAATAGATAATGAAGAGACTGAATGGGCATGTTATCTTTAACTACGATTTAAAGACTTATGCCTCTCCCATTCTCCTTGTCCTGATAGATCGAATTCATCGAACAAACCAACCCAGTCACTTCACTTACAGCATTAATAACGGGAGTAGCCCACGAGCCTTTTGCATAATCAGCAGTGATGGACATTATTTCATCGACCATTTGGTTAATTTTATCTGCAAAAATGATTATCGAGGTAAAGCTCCACGGCCAAACTCTGAATCGAAAAGAAATTGGAAAAGCAGAGGAACCCCAAAAAAAATTCATTCCTCAAATAGGCAGGGGCAAAAAAAGCAAGTCAATCCACTCCAATCAATCTCATTGAGTGGTAACGGGCTTAGTCAAGAAAACGATCTTTTTCACTGGGACGGGGCACCCGGCAACTCTCACTCTTACCAAATATCTGGTAGCGAAAGCGAGCAATCAAGGCATAGAGAGGGTCGCGTAGAAAAAAGGGAACAAGCCAAAAAATAAAGAAAAGGGACCAGACTCCACCCAGATCCCTTAGAATTCGCAACGCCGCACCTGAACGATAATGCTTTTTACCACCGGTAACATAAACAATGGAATTCAGGCATTCACTTGCTTCCGGGTCTATACCTCGGGCATATTTCCCCTGTAATGGAGCGAACTTAAAAATACCCTGCCTGTCTTGTAAGAGAAGAAAAGTAACCCAGGCATTGCAGAGTCCGCACCTACCATCAAAAAGGATAACTCTCATTACATCATTCACTGGGAACGATCCTACAGCTTTGTAAGGTAGTTTCAATCTCATAGGAAGCAGAGGGTTAGATGATCATAAGATTAAAAAATTCACTAAAATCAGGTAAAGCGTAGATGGATACATCTTACCCAAAGACCCCAAGTTAAATAATTTTATCCAATCAAAACGAATAAAAAAGTACCTTGTATGATTTTTGAAAACTTATAAAAGATTTGCTCAGAATTAAAGATCATGAAATCTATGGAATCTAGGCTTTCTCCAAAATACAGATTCGTCCAAAATGAAAGAATTCAGAAGCATAACTTCACCAATCATTCTCACTTTAGTTTGCTCATTTCTGGAGGCAAAGTCAGCGAAACCAAATATTCTGTGGATTACCAGTGAGGATAACAGTATTGAATGGATAAGTTGCTACGGAAGCAAAAATGCCAAGACTCCCAATATTGATCAATTGGCCAAGGAAGGGTTCCGCTACCTGTACTGCTTTGATAACGGAGCAGTCTGTGCCCCCACCCGGTCCTCCTGGATCACCGGTATGCACTCCATCTCTACCGGGACCCAACCCATGCGCAGCGGCAACGAGATTCCTCCATCCATCAGCTTCTATAACGAGCTCCTGCAAAAGGCCGGTTACTTCACCAGCAATTGTTCGAAAACCGACTATAACCTAAGAGCACCGAGTGGTCGCAACCCCAAGGACTTTTGGAACTACTCAGGAAGGGACTATGCAGGAACCTGGAAAAAACGGAAAGAAGGACAGCCCTTTTTTACGGTTTACAATATTGGAGACAGTCATGAGTCCAGAGCCTTCGGTGATCATAAGGACGAGTCAGTCGATCCTGCGAAAATGATCCTCGCACCCTACCACCCGGACCTTCCCGAAATGAGAAATACTTACGCAAAATATACAAGTGCTATTTCGAGGATGGATTCCTTGGTTGGACAAGCCATCAAGAACCTTAAACGGGACGGACTCTATGAAGATACCATCATTGTCTATAACTCAGACCACGGGGGGGTGCTCGCCCGAAGCAAGCGCTTTCTTTACTCCAGTGGGATCCATTGCCCGTTGATTGTACGTATCCCACAGAAGTGGAAGCACCTTTATCCCGAAAGTAAAAAACCGGGTTCGACCGTCGACCGGATTGTCAGCTTTATCGATATGCCCAAGACCTGGGTCAGCCTGACTGGTGCTGAAATGAAAGACCAGTTTCAGGGCCGAATCTTTCTTGGTCCCCAGACCGAGCCTGAACCTAACTACCATTTCTCTTGGCGTAGTCGGGCAGATGAACGATTTGACTGCGTGCGAGTTGTGCGGGACGAACAGTTTGCATACCATAAAAATTATGCACCCTTTGCTCCCAACGGACAGTATCTTGCCTACATGCACAATATGAAAGCAACGGGTGCCTGGGAAAGACACCATCAGGCAGGAAAAACCAATGCAATGACCGGTCGCTTCTTTGAACCCCGCCCATCGGAGGAATTCTACGATAACTTTCAAGACTTTCACAATATAGACAATCAAATCAATGACCCCCTGCATCAGACCAAGATCAGGGAACTCAGGATGGAACTTCGTCGCCAACAGTTGCAGTATTTTGATTCCGGGCTCATGCCGGAGGAGATGAGAAACCGAATCACCAAGGAGAAAAACACCACAGTGTTTGCATTCGTTCGCGATGCCAAACTCTACCCGTTGGCGAAGTATCTCGACTACGCCGATCTTGTCCTCACCAGAAAACAGAAAAATCTCAAGACTTTCACTGAGGCTCTTTCCGATACTGACCCGGTTATACGCTACTGGTCGGTGATTGGCCTGCTTCTGCTCGAAAAACAAGCCAAGCCTGCAATTTCAGATCTGAAAAAAGTTCTTGGTGATCAGGATGAGATCCCACCTTTTGCAGCCTGGGCAATTTACAAAGCAGGTGATAAATCTTTTGCAAAAAAATGGATGCTTCAGACCATCAATGAAAATCCTGAAAACAAAACACTGGCCAATATTTTCGATTGGATGAAGCAGGAAAGTTTCTCCATCCTATCCAAAATACCCGAGGGAAAACTACCCAAAAAAGGTCTACTTAAAGATGTAGTTAACCGCTACAAAGCCCGCATCTAACCATCGGGGTGATATCCAACAAAGTACTTTTGCAAAGCCGGATATAGTTCCCCCCATGACTTCGACACCTTCCTTTCTGGCCAATGAAATCATCTGACAGGCCAAGGCTGAACTAGTGCAAGGAGGAAAACCCTATTATGACCAGGTCATTCAAAGGGACGGCAACATGATCTTGGCCTCTCCTTTATGGGTTACGAAAAATAATATCTTTCAGTCCCCGTTGATGTAAGTAATAGAACGCCCCCCATTTCAGTTGACTATATCTGCACACATGGGAGCGTTGTTGTATGGCACCTTGTAATATTTCCTGCTCCGTCCAAGCATCGCTTGTCGGTTTTTTGATCACGACCTTGACTACTTTCAGTCAGCCAGCACAGACAAAAGCTGAACTTCCCGCTGAGGACACCCTGATCTATGAAACTATTGGTATCATGTGTGCCAAAGGTACAGGCTTGGGCAAGATGCAGTTCACAGAAGCTCAGATTGAAATGATTCTGGCAGGGATGAAAAAAGGGTTTTCCATGAAAGTAATGCCCCCGGAATATGCGGCCGTTCAGGAAAAAGTGCAGGCTATAATGATGAAAAAAATGCAGATATCTCGGCAAGCTGAACAGGCAATTATGGCTAAAGCAGCCGAAGGAAATAAAGCAAAGGGTAAGGAATACCTAACCCTACTGAGTAGACAAGATGGTGTACAAAAAGATCCTTCCGGCTTTTATTATGAAATTCTAAAAAAAGGGGAAGGAGCAAGTCCAACCATGGAAAATTCTGTTCGTCTGCACTACCACGGCACCCTGATTGACGGAACCGTTTTCGACAGTTCCGTAGATCGTGGACAGCCCGCAAACTTTCCCATGAGTGGAGTAATTAAAGGATTTTCAGGAGGACTTACCAAGACACAGGTGGGTGGAAAAATCCGAATTTATATCCCCAGCGAACTTGGATACGGAGACAATCCCAGACCTGGTGGGAAAATCAAACCTGGAGACACCCTGATTTTTGAATGTGAGCTCTTAGAAATCAACTAGCCTCTCTTCAGTTCACCTTTCCCAGTAAACAGGTGCTAGCATGGCAGTAGGTATAAAGGTAAAGAGTTATATTTGAAGGAATGTAATACCTATTCAGGTGAAGATTACTGGGCTTAGGGACTCCATTTAAAATCTGCGAAAACAACTTTGGTTATATCGGACCCAGGCCTTGGCATGATCCCAATATCGTCAGCAAGAGACCAGTCACTCAGACCAACTCCATGACTCATTAACTGCTTTGCCCGGATGCTTATGCTTTGCCAATCATTGGAAGCGGTGATGTCTAGCTCAGTGGTAAATCGGCGGTTTGCACTAAGAACTACTTTTTGTGGTTGGGTGCAGTAGAATCGAAAGCTAAGCTTGGATCCCCCGGGTGCTTTCCATTTTGGGTCAGAGAACTGGATATTCTTCGTTCCCCTTCGATTGTCAAGGGGGCGAAACCCCAGTACTCCCCCCACCCCTTCCGCTGGTCCGACATGAGACCATTGTCCAGTTCCTTCGGAGTTTAAATCGGATTTTTTATCCGTAGCCACCGCCTTACCAAGCCTGGATGGAATGACTGCCTCGAAATCCGAGGATAGAACGCTGTTGTTATGGTAACGGATATTGGCATAGGAAAATAAATAATCATCCACATTCATAACTGGTAGCTTGGTCACCCAGGTATTCCCCTGCCTGACCGAATTCACATCCCTCCAGTAGCGGGCAATATTATTCGATGTCTTCAGGCACTGGTAAACTTGAATTTCCTTAATTTCTGCTGGGCTTGCAGGAGTCAGGTGCAGCACGGGCACACCATCTGCATCAAGTTGTATTTTCGACTGGGGTCGCTCTGGCCAGAAATGTTTTTTGCCAAGCACATGCTTTTCCAGCCATAGCTGACAATTATCTCCGAGCTTTTCGGTATTGTGATGCCCGCGTGCCTGAACAGCAAAATCCCAGGGTACTCCGGACTTAAAGTTTTTAAAAGTTTCACATCCCCGCTCATGACCACCATGATGATCATTGGAACCATTCAGCCAAAGACTGGCCGCGGTAATATAAGGAGCATGGGCTTGCGGGGCCACGGCCGAAAGATACAGTTTTTGTCCCGGTGATTTCTCCGGTGCCTGGTATGGGTTGTTGTGCATCCATACCGCTCGATCACGATAATAGTTAATCCAGCCAATCCCAAAGTAAGAAACAATCGCCTTGACCCGGGGGTCCATTCCCAGGTTCCACATAATCGTACCTCCATAGGAATACCCCTTGGCACCTATACGACCCGGGTCCACTTCTTTTTGAACCAGTAAATAACTTAGGGCTCTCCGTTGCACCGCATTCCATAAATAATGAGAGGTTGCTTTTGGATTTGTGGTTTGGCTACCGTCAGGCATGCGGTCATAGATCAGGGTATGGCCCATTTTTTTGGCCTCCATATGGCCATGGGCCAAAGCATCCGGATACTTCGTGTAATCACTCCGCTTATTAATCCCGGAGTAATCATGAGCCATCACTGCCCATCCATCATTCACATATTTCATATCGATGGCGGGACCACCCATCCATCCGTGGACATTCAACAAGCCGGGTGCCATTTTCGTTCCGGCTTTTACTGCATACTTACAGAAAATACGAACCTCCTCTGCGTTCACATACGCACTAATGTAGGATTCCTTGAAAAAAATTCCTCCTTTTGTTTCCTGCCGAACGATATCCTCTTTAAAACCACCCTTATCCGGATTGTAATCCCTCCATACCTCGGGCGGAGTCAGTAAAGGTGTGGCCTTGGCAACTGTTAGTAAAATGCTCAGGAGAATTACTGGATATGGCATAAGAATAATTTAGAGGGTAAAAATTGTAAGAATTATATGCGAAAATGGATAACAAAATTTTCAAAATAAACAACCTACTCTTTTACACATGAGAGTAGACCAGACATTTAGAATACAGTTATCTGTAAAAGACAGCAACCAGATGGGTAGTAAGCTTAGTTAAACTCAGTAGTAGTTTGAATGCGTATGTGTTTACATAACTGAGGGAAATTTTTACCGCTCATCTTAATGAGCTTTTCCCCAGCCAAGGTGAGGTCCGTATAGTATTGATTTAAAAAGTACGAAGAGTGCTTCGGCTATGGGCAACCTCAGTTTCTACAAAGCAGAGGATTTTACATCTTTTTTTAAATTTCTAAAGCTGCATGCCCAATTATGTACTTCCCACCAGCCAGTCCTTCAGGACCATAATATTGGGAAATTCAGGGATCCACGATAATTCAGCAGGTAAGTCGGTAGTGAATTCACAACGCAACCGTACAGGATGAGCTCCAGACTCAATCGCTGCATATTGGTTGTAAATTCGATCATCAACCAAAATGGTTTCCTCCGGCTTGAGCTCGTACTTTTTATAACAATCTTGGAGCCGGTCTCTTTTGGCATTGTCATGCATAAATTCTCCGTGCTCCACACATTCAATGGTTAGAAAGTCAGTAACAGGTGCCAGTACATCATCCAAATATGCTTTTTTCGCTTGGACATCGTAGGTCGCCGACATTGTAAACTGTCGGTACCCCCGCTCATTGAGTTTATTAAGTGTTTCGATCACCCCAGGATACAGAGGGCGATTTCTGAAAAATTCTTGGTCGGCACAAAAGTCCTGGTCCATTTCGTTGCCATGTTCCGCATGGGTCTTCAACTCTAGGGCACCGTACTCGGGAACGATCGGAAGAACCTCGGGAAGCTGTTCCCACTTCAAGCCCTCATACTGTTCCCGGTACTTGGGATGACTAGTCAAGAAATGGTAGTAAGCATAATTGAGATCGGCAAGAACCCCATCCACATCCCAGAAAATATTTTTTATTTCGGACGGTTTCACTTACTTCCCTGAGCCCTTCCAAAGATCAATCGAGGTAACATTTTTTTGGGAAGTAACTGGGATACTTCTCCCATCAGCGACCTGTTCATCCAACCAGGGATCAGGTTTTTAACTTTATCGGGATAATTCCTTGCAAGATTGGTGGTTTCGCTCCGATCCTCTTTCAATTGGCAGAATTGCTCATTCTCAGAACCAAGATTTTGCAGTAATAATTTCCCATATCCCTGACGAATGGAAAACCTGCCCTCGATATCTCCATAGCCAAGATCATCCGCGAGGATAAAAATTACATTGGCCTTTGATTCATTTCCCTGAAGACAATAGTTGCACAACCCAAGGGATGAAGCCAAAAGTAAGAATTGCTGTATGAACTTAGTCATTAGCTCTTGTTAGCTATCTCAAAGGCAAGTGTCGAACCATCAATAAGTGTGATACAACATATGCTCGGGAAAGCCAGTATTATACCCTGCATCCCGTAGACAAACCCTAAAAATGTCCACGCCTTTGGATAAAGCTTTTATCTCTAATGGCTACATCATCCTCAATTTTCTAAAAACACCTGATGCGGATAAAGCCTAGTCATAAAACTTGACCGACTCGGACTGCAAATAGAAGCGGTCGTGTAAGCTTGGGTGTAAACAGTTCCCTCGCCGGCAACCTGACCCATATGAGGCGTGCAAGCTCTCTTTGGTTCAATTGCTAACCATATCGCAACCGATATCCTCGGTAAAAATCCAAAGAATGTTGGGCCGTTGTTGTTTTTTTTTTTTAATTTTTAGTATCCAAAAACAGACCAAGTGCTTGGAAACTCCACACAAAAAACGGCACCATTCATAGCAAGAAAAAAGGAAATAAAGTAATCTTACAAAAGGAGTTTATTCAAAAAATCCTGACGACTCACCTCAGGCAGGGGCCGGTCTTTTTCCCAATATTGCAAGTAACATTCCACGCCGATCTTCTCGCAGGCTTCGAGCATGATCTCCCCAAAGATTGGGCTGTGTATACCATTGGATCCACTGCTAGTTGGAAACTCGCGATTCACATTGTAAAAAAGATGAAGGGGTGGATCATCCTTGGAGAGGTGAGTAATGGGGGAACATTTAAGGGCAAGCTGCTTATACTTTTCCCAGTCCCTCATCATATCCTCAGCTGTTTCCGCCCCAAATGGTTGGTAAGGCATGGGGTTTGCGAATGTTTTCTCCCCGATTTTTTCCTTGATCAGAAAGGGATTCATCGTCGTCTGTGCCCCGGCCACCTGAGCCCCAGATATTCGGGAGGAGAATCGTTTGACCGGATCAGGGTTATTCGGCTCCGCGATATCATCGTGCAAGGCTATCAACAGACTGGAGCACCCACCAGCGGACCCCCCTGTTGCCACAATTCGGCTAGAATCAATTTTCCATTCGTCTGCTTTGAAACGAAGAAACTGAACCGCTCGGAGGGCAGAGTTCAGCATCGCAGGTTGCAAAGCCCCTTCATTGACCAACGGATAACTGATTGAAGCAATATGATAGCCTTGCTTGAGTTGATGGGGTCGGAGGACTTCATCTTTTTTTCCCCCCATCCAACCTCCCCCATGGATTTGTAATAAAATCCCCACGGGTTGGGCAGATTGGAACTGCCAAAAATTAATCAGCTCTTTGGGATGAGGCCCATATTGAACATCTTTGAAAGTAGGAGGCAGGCTGTTATCTTTTTGAGAGATATTTTGGTTACCCTGGGAAAGGAATACGAAGCTACAAAAAGATAATAACTGAAATATTCGAAATAAGCACTTCATGGAATTGACAGATTACTTTTTGGATAAGTCGACGATGTAATCAAGCATAGAAGCAAACTCTTTGATGGAAAATGATTGCATTAAACCAGCGGGCATCATGGAGTTTAGCATTTTGGTGCGCTCGGTAATATCTGCTTTGGCAATTTGATGCTCTTGGCTGGCCATATCCCGCATAATTAATTGATCGGTGGTCTCGGATGTAATGAAACCCATTACAGCATTGCCATCTTTCAGAGTGACCAAATTGGTAGCAAATCCCTGGGCGATGGATTTCCCAGGGTTAAGGATGGCTTCAGCAAGTTCATTTCTGGGGTAGATCGCCGCAATGTTACCAAGGTAAGGACCTTTCTGGGGTTCATCCTCACTCACCGTGTGGCAGGTATTGCAGGCAGCCTTCGTAAATATCGCCTCTCCGTGGGCAGGCACGCCTTTGGTACCATTCACCTGAGCAAGAGCGTCTTCCACGGAAAGGGTGGAAACTTTTGGAGTGGCGTCGACTTCATTGGGATCGATCTTGAAATGCCGCAGGGCACGCTCCGCTGCAGCACGCACAGCCTTGTCTTGATCTGCGGTAGCTTGGATGATTTGTTCGTCGTAATTTCGGTTCTTTAGATCCACGGCCGCATTGATAAGGAGGACCCGTCGGGCAGGATCCGCCCAATCATTTTCAATCAGTTCTATGGAGCTAGATTTGGCCTCAGCGTTCGCGTTGGAACGGCCGGTAATTTCCATTAATCCAGCGTATACCCAAAAGGTTTTCCTATCTTTGGGCTCACCTTTGGCAATTTCTGCAAGCTCTGTCTGATAGGCGTCTATCCGTCCATTGTTTTTGAGGAATAGGTCTTTGGCAGGGCGTAAGGCAGTCCAGTTGCCCTGCGCTTCGATCGCCACAATACTATTTATGATCGCACCTAAATATTTTGGACTTTTCCCATTGAGCAAACATTTGACGATGATGCTAAGATCATTCCCTCTCATTTTATTTTTTGCGGGCGCAGAGGCCAAAACATCGAGCCCATTGGCAGGTGGATTTTTGAGACCAGAGAGCTGGGATGATAAAACCGGGATTAAACTTGAGTCGTACTTGGCGGATTCGATCAGTGAGTTCAAGGTATCGTTATCCTGTATTCGGTTGGCAGCGAGCAGGGCAAGAAAATCTCCCACTTGATCTTTGGATTGCTTCCAAAGAGCTTCACGAAGGGAGTCAAGGATACGACCTGACTGTTCCCAGGTGACCATCTCGTAGTAGGGACCACGGGTATCGGGACGACCACCCCAGTGCTTCCTGTCCCAAGCTTTTTCTTTGTGGTAAAGACGGGCAAGGATTTCGAAGGAATGCTTGAACAATTGATTTTTTCGGTCGGAAAGCTCGGGGAGCAATTCATCCACCACATCCTTTTTGTGCATGCGCATCAGTGCGAGAGATGCACCGCGTTTCTGGGCATTGGTAGATTGTTTGTCTTTAAAAACAGTAAATGCGGATTTTTCTGCTCCAAGCTGGGCAATCCCTCGGTAGGCAACATGGGCAAGGGTGGCATCGCTGTGTCCGAGGCTATCTGCAATCGCCGGAGCGACTTCGACATGGCCCTGGCGGGTAGCGGAAACAATGGCTTCGAGCCGGGTACGGAGATCGGCACTTTTCGCCCCTGCAAGCAGTAGATCGACGGGGGCTGAACCGGACTTACCAGCGGTGCGAAGGTCGAGCCCAAGATCTCCCAATGCACGCATCACCAAAGCAGACAGGCTGGGATCGGAGGCGAGAGGATGAAGTTGTTCGATAACTGGTGCGGCATTTTTCGACAGAATACCTGGTTGAGAAAGGGTAAATAGGGCGAGGGCACGGGTACGAAGCTCTTTGGATTTATCAGCGGCAATGGATTGTAAAAGGGAGGTGGTATTTGCGGATGTTTTGCGGCGGAGGAGCACGCGCTGGGCAGCAAGAGCACGCACCTGACTTCCGCCTTCAAAAATTTCGACGAGTTCGTGGTCGGCAAGTTTCTGAAATTCAGGGAGTTCTTCGGGAGTGAAGCCTTTGAGGCGGGTTTGGATAACATAGCCATGATCGGGGCCCTTCCAACTAAAACTGGATGGCCCTTTCCAACTGGCCTGATATACGCGACTCATACCGTCGACATCTGCATCCGTGGGCCTGGGAACCTGAATGAACCGTTCAGGTTTAGAAGTTTCCACAAAGCCGGCACCCCGTCGCTCGACAGTATGCTTCCAAAGACCAGCAGTACCCCAGTCGCAAGTAAGGGGGGCGCGGTTCCATTTTGCAGGAAACCCGGGTTCGTGCAGGTACATACCTCCGCAACCGGAGCCACCGCCGTAATCGGCAAGCGGGGCGATGATTTCGTCGGGAAAGTTTAAATAAAGCCTGGGGTAGCCATGGTCATCCAATCCACTGAAGTGGTGAAAGCGCACATTCCAACCACCCCCGTCGTTGGTGTTGTCCCGGCCAAAGAGATCGAGCAGGGGGCTTGTGGGTACGGCCAAAATGTTGCGGGTACCGTAGGAAAAAAGCTCAAGGCCGGAGCCATCCGGACGTACACGGACCACGCCTCCACCACGAACTTGAAGCTTTCGACCATCACTACCGGTTGCTTCGTAAAACCCAAAATCTCCGGTGGATACATAGAGCCAGCCGTCAATGCCTAGATCAAGGCCGTTGGTGGTGTGGTCAGCTGGCCGTTCCTTAAAATCAAAGGCAATGTTGTCGACCAGGCGTTTGTTTTCCTCGGCGATCCCATCGCCATCACGGTCGTAATATACTGAGAGGTGTGGAGGGTGGAGTACATAGAGCCTGTCTTGATCCCAGATCAGCCCACGAGGGGAATCGATCGAGGGGATAAATTCGGTGACTTCGTCGGCCCGGCCGTCTCCATCCTTATCGCGTAGACGGAGCACCCGCCCTCTGTCTTTGTCACGACCAAGAGAACCACACCCATCGCTGGATACATAAAGGTCGCCCGCGGGAGAGGCGGCGACATAGACAGGATAGTTGGCGGTCTGCCACGGAGCGTATAGGGTAAGCTCAAACCCTTCGGGCACTTTCACGCCTGCAAGCACCTTGGCTTCTTCTTCAGCAGACAATTCGACGATGCTTGGCTTGATGTTACCCGATTTGGCATAGGGATCTGCACGAAGGGGGCAAAGAGCGGATACAATACCCAAGGATAAAAGGATGAAGAGTGCTAGACGATTTGGAACTCGCATTTACATATTTTATTTACTTGGGACACGGGGGCAACCCCGTACTTCTTTCAAGACTTAATTACTTTTTGTGCCGAGGGCTTTACCGATGTGATCGGCGACTTTTTTTCCCAATAATGCGGACCCTTGTGAAGTGTAGTGCACATCGCCCCTTTTACGGAATAGGGAGGCATCGAGTGAGGAGCTGAGCTGATGGAGGTCGTTGATCGCCACTCCGTGCTTTTGCATGATTTCAAGGGCAACCTTGTTGTATTTCAACTCATCGCCTGCAAATCGACCTATTTCGCCCTGCGGGACCTTGGTGGTGGATGCCCAGATCAGTTTGGCTCCAGTTTTCTTCAATCGATGAACTAGTTGCTCAAGGTTTTTCCTATATTGAGCAATGCGGACGGATTGGGTGCCATTTACTTTATCCCGGTTGCCCACCGTTTTAACCTCTGGGTTCCTGTAGCAAAGGTCGTGCAGCCCCCAATTGAAGTGAATGAGGTCCCACTTGGTGCTGCCCAGCCAGTTGTCGAGAGCGGATAGCCCGCGTATGGTGTCTCCACAGTTGGCTTTCGGCCGACTGACAAAGGCTTTCTCCCGCAAGTGGTGAATAACTTCGGGGGTGTAACCGATGGAAATGGAGTCCCCAATGAGCAACACTTTAGGCAGGTCGTTATCAGATGGCTTGCTTTCAGCATAAATACCTTTGGCATCCCTAGCTGGAGTGTAAAAGGAAGAGGTTTTCTTGGAGCCATTGTATTTTAAATTGGCGGTAGGCATAAGAGAACCTGTTTGGCTGATCCACTGATCGAACTTCTTTTTCATGCGATTGACCAGTCCTGAGCTTTGCGATGCCAGGTTGGTAAGTTCTCCACGGTCTTTGGCAAGGTTGTACAACTCGGTGGAAGAGTCTTCGTAACGGATAACCAATTTATAATCCCCCATGCGCACCGCACCGGATGGACCCATGCTGTTAATATGGTGGTAATGAGGATAATGAAAGAAGAGGGCTTCCCGTTTGAGCTTATTCTTTGATCTATCGAGCAGGGGCTTGAGGGAGATACCATCCAGATGTTGCTTGGGTTCGAGAGGCAAACCGGCGAGGTCGAGCAAGGTGGGATAGAAGTCCGTACTGACCACCGGTTCTGTCAGGGTGGTTCCTTTTTGTTTAAGCATAGGGGCATCTATAATCAGAGGCACGCGGATGCCCCCCTCATAGACCCACGCCTTGCCTGCCTTGTTGGGCAGAATGGAGGTGACCGAAGATGGGCTGGAACCGGTGGAGAGTCCGCCGTTGTCGGAAAAGAAGAGCAGGATGGTGTTGTCGCGCAGATTCAATCGCTGAAGGGTGTCGAGCACACGGCCCACGTTTTCATCGAGGCTTTCCACCATCGCGGCATAGGTGGGGTTGTCCTGACGGGAGTCGGCAAAGCTGTTGTGAACCGAAACGCCTGAAACTTTCTTTTTGCCCAAGCCCATCTTTTTTGCTTTTACCTGGTACTTTTTGAGCAATTCTGGCTTCGCTCCGAGTGGGGTGTGCACGGTGTAAAACCAAAAGTTAAGGAAGAAGGGACTGTCCTGCTTATCTTCAATGAAGCGGATGGCGTGATCGGTCAGGGCATCGGTTAAATAATCCCCCGGCTTACCATCTTCGAGACCAGGTACATTGGTGTTGGGGTGCTGCTTGCTTCGGTAAGGGAAAAGAAAGGAGCCTGGTTGTCCCATTTTGTGCCCAGCCACATTGAGGTCGAACCCGTGGTTTTCGGGGTAGTTTTCAGTGCCCTTTTGGTGGTGTGCCTGGAGGTGCCACTTGCCCACATGAGCGGTGGCATAACCATGTTTCTTAAAAGCCTCCGCAAGGGTGAGGTCCTCGCTGGGCATGTTGCCTTTAACTACTGGGGGGTCGAGCCGATATGCAGGGCCTTTGGCTCCCATACTTCCACTGTGGTTTGTCAGCCGGATACGGCTGGGATACTTGCCGGTAAGGATACTGGCACGGGTGGGCGAGCAAACGGGATTGGCCGCATAGGCGTTGTCAAAAAAAACACCATTTCGGGCAAGGGCATCGAGCCGCGGGGTTTCATAAAAAGTGCTGCCCGTTACCCCGAGATCCGTATATCCAAGGTCGTCGACCAAAAATAAAATGACATTGGGTTTGTCTTGCCGTTGGGCATAGGCAGAACACACGAGGGCGAAGCAAAGAGCGAACAGTTTAGAGAAATTCATGCAGGTTCTATTTTTTTGATAAAAACTTTACCAGAGTCGAGAACGGATTCCATTTTTTTAAACTTTCAATTGGCCGGGCTCATGGGGATAGTGAGATAGACCATGAGCAGTTTGGTAGATCCAAAAACCTGAGTGGCATAGATCAACAGGTGCTTCACGCAATTCACTGACCTTCATTATTTGGGCTCACCTCTACAAATTATTCCCATAATTCCCCCCCGATTTACAGTTCCGGTTCTCGCTCTTGCTCAGTTAAATTCCTAGGCTCTGTATTTGTCTCGGCCAAGGGTGCCGCAACCATCGCCGGCCCCATAAACAAGAACATAACTACCGCCCAAAATCTTACATCTCGTAAATACTACTTTTGAGTGACCCAAGTAATGCCATTGGCCACAAAATCCAAAAATTCTCTACTTTCAACCGTCTCATTGTGATGCCCCATAGTGGTGGCATAAAGCCTGAAACCATCTTTTTCCTTCACCCAGGCCAGTGCCTGAGGCTCAAGTGGCTTATGCTGAGATCCGTTATCTCCATGAGCTAAAACCTGGGTTCCATCCATCACCGTTGGAACCATGTAAAGTTCTCCCTTGGGCGTTCTCCACTTTGGAGGTAAACCTTGAACCACAGGATGGTCCTTCTGATCTTGAGCAATGGTTACATCGTAGGGCACATGGGGACCGTGACCGAGGGAAACAACTCCAAGCATCTTATTCCAATTTTTATCTTCAGGTTTCCCTTTAATGTAGGGGTGATATGTGTGCATGGCACAGTGCATGGCAATCAAGGGAACCCCTCCTTTGTGAACGGATATGATTTTATCGATGAATTGCGTATCATCTTCGCGGGCAAAACAAAAATTGTAGAAGATAAAATCATATCCCTTTGCCCAATCATCATTGCTGAGCATGCCCTTCATCCTCCGGGGGTCCATTTCAAAGAGAATATCCCACTTTACCGGGAGTCGCTTCGCCAATTCTTTGGTAAGGATTTCCTTTTGTGCGGCGTAATCATGATGTCCGCCACCGGTGACTAACAAACCATTCAAAGGTTTGGACTTCAATTCGGCATGAGAAGCGAACTGTATGAAGAAAGGAAGAAGTAGAAAGAAGCGATATTTCATAAGAATATTATGGGGGAGAATGGTAGTAATTTTATTCCTTGATCGGCACAATCCAAACATTACGAAAACGAACAGGGTTTCCATGATCCTGAAACTTGATCGGACCCTTATCCCCATGTTTTTTATATGCAGACACTGCATGAGGCCCGCGCCAACCAGTACCTCCCGTAATTTCAAGATTGTTGTGTATCACATGACCGTTATGGATAACATGGAATTTTGCTTTTCGTGTAACTTTCCCCTGCAAATCAAATTTTGGCCGGACAAATGTAATATCATAACTCTGCCATTCCCCTGGAAGGCGACATGCATTCACTAGCGGCTTCGCCCGTCCATAGATAGCACCACATTGCCCGTCAGGGTAGGTGATATTCTGGTAAGAATCAAGGACCTGAATCTCATATTCACCCATCAAAAAGACTCCACTATTCCCACGTCCCTGCCCGCTACCCTTTGCCGCTTTAGGCGTTGCAAACTCAATGTGTAAACGGCAGGAACCAAACTCCTGTTTACTCATCAAATACCCTCCTCCACGAACAGATTCCAATGCCCCGTCCACCAATTTCCACTTGGTTGGCAAGCCATTGCGTGAGACCCAATTCCCAACTGTCTTTTGGGTGCCATCAAATAACACCAGTGCTGCTTTGGGTGGTTTGGCAGCTTGGGGGTTGTAAGGTTTGGGTTTTACAATAGGTGGCTGTGGTTGTTTCTCGGGATCCGTCTCATGGACTTTAATGCCATCGATATACATATACTCGGTCTTCCCTCGCATTTCCTTGCGAATAGTAGGCCCGCTTTTTGCAAAAATGCCACAGGTTAAGGTTGCGGCAAGAAAAGATAAAACTAACAATTTCAACATAAGCCCCATATCGTATCATCCGAATATTTCTGTCAATTTCATTGCCCCGTAGAAGCGAACTTTAAAAATTAACCTAATTAAAAAGAACTATGGATAAAATTTTTCTCACCAGTACCCTCATTTTTCTGCCCCTCTACTTTCTCTTTGGAGGAAACGGACTTTCTTCAGAAATTACAGACTTAAATGCCGCAGATATATCCTTTCAAAAAGAAAAGGAATTACCATACCTTCAACATCCATTTATTAATTCCTCTCCCGCGGATAAAAAAGACCAACTTAGCGTGGGTCGACTCGGTATCGATGGAGGAAATAAAAACCAGGTGCTAAAATATGCTCACGAATTGGCTGATCCCTCGAAGAATCCAAAAAATGGTAAAACCGATAGTCTTTTAATTGCTTACCAAGGAAAGCTCCTTTTCGAATCCTATTTCAGGCGGGGAAGAATCAATTACCCTCACTACCAAATGTCGATCACCAAGTCCTATACTGCCTATGCGATTGGCCGAGCCATCCAACTAGGACACCTCTTCACAGACCAGTCACGACCTTCCTGAATGGAATTAAGCTAGATCAATTGGCAAAAGGTGCGGACAGGATCACCCTGCATCAAGCCATGCAAATGAGTTCTGGTATTCGGCTACCTCAGAAAAAGATCCATACAGTAATCAAAAAGCCGAATGCATTACGAGGTCAGGGACAAGCCCAAGCTTACCTACAATTTTCTCAACCAATACAAACGGGAGGTACAAGTTTTAAATATCAAGCAGCAGATCCCGTTCTAACCATGCAGGTTTTACATGCCGTCGTCCCCGGGTCAGCTGAGCAATTTATTAGAAAGGAATTACTTACACCTCTTGGCATTATCAATTACGGGTGGCAAGAGGATCTGAGCGGTTATCCGAAATCTGCGGCAGGCTCGAGTTTTCTTTCAAGAGATATGATTAAAATGGGAATTCTCACCCTGAACAATGGAATATGGAATGGAAAACAACATATACCCAAAAAATTTGTCAAACTTGCCAACTCTCCACTCACTACAAGTTATGGCGATAATAACTACGGCTATTTTTGGTGGAACCAGATGCTTGAAATCGCAGGGCAAAAATATCCGGTTTCTCAGGGCAGAGGAGCTGGCGGGCAATTTATTTTCATGTTCCCCACCCTTGAACTTGTAGTCGTTGCCACTGCCCACAACGAGGGAATGGGTAAGATGCTTAAAGAATTACCGCAACGGCTTATTCCCTTATTTATTTAAAGAACTAAAATACTGAGTGTAAGAATCCGAATTCCTTACTAAAACGGAAGTATTCCCCGATTTTCTTACAGGAAATATCGACTCTAAAATGACCGCCGGCAAACACTTGAGACCGATTCCTGTTTTACAAAAGGAATTATTGGATTTTTCGTGTGCGAATCCTTCATGGCTGCACTCATTTTTTCCACCATCTCGGGATGCATTATTGCAATGTTATTTTCTTCCCCAATGTCTTAGGATAAATCATACAACTCGATCGGTGAATTTGGATTCTTACGAACATGTAAACGAACCCCTTTCCATTTGCCCATTCGCACAGCCTGCTCACCACCCATCTCATGGAATTCCCAGTAGAGATATTCCCTTTTTTTCTGCTCCGTCTTTTTACCCAAAAGTGTGGGAGCGAAGGATACACCATCAATACCATCAGGTTTTTTGGTATCCGAAAGTTCGCAGAGAGTTGGTAATAAATCCCATCCAGCTGCGACATGGGCACTTATTGAACCAGGCTTAATTTTGCCAGGCCACCACGCCACAGTTGCCACGCGAATTCCTCCTTCGAAAAGATCACGCTTATATCCCTTAAGCGGTCCGTTGCTGTTAAAGAAATCTGGTTGATGCCCCCCCTCTTTGTGAGGACCATTATCGGAGGTAAAAATGACCAGAGTGTTATCAGCAATCTTTAATTCCTCAAGCAAGTCTATGATCCGCCCAACATTTTCATCCACATGCTTCATCATTGCAGCGAAAGCGGCAACGGGGTTATGAATCAAGGCACCGCCATATTTGCCCTGCATCTTTTCGAACTGAGGGAACTTCTTCCTCCAAGGGGCAATCCGTTCTTCAGGCGACTGCATAGCGGCATGAGGAATGGTAAAGGGGACATAACAAAAAAACGGATTATCTTTGTTTTGGCGGATAAAACTCAAACACTCATCCGCAATCAAGTTATGCGAGTACTGCTTTCCCTTGAGGTCTACCTTCTCCCTGTCACTCCACACATGGGTTGGATAAAAATTGTGCGACTGTCGCTGACAGTTCAGCCCGTAAAAACGGTCGAAGCCCTGATTAATAGGATCACCTTCTGAGCCAGGCGAACCCAAACCCCATTTTCCAAACATACCAGATACATAGCCCGAGGATTTAAGCACTTCAGGTATAATTTTTGCGTTGGATGGCAAAGGTTGCTGGCCTTCAGGTTTGATTTCCTTATTTCCGCGGATGAAACCGTGACCGGTATGGTGACCCGTCATTAAGCTCGAGCGGGAAGGAGCGCAAACCGTACTCGATGCATAAAAGTCAGTAAGTTTCATGCCTTCCTTTGCCATCCGGTCAACATTGGGGGTTGTAAATTTTTTCTACCCAAAGCAGGAAAAATCTCCATACCCGGCGTCATCTAACATGATGTAAATAAAATTCGGTTTCTTTGCCTGGAGAAAACCGGCAGTAAATAAGCTAATAAGAGGGAAGATTTTGAGTAAATTCATGATTATTTTAATAAAAAAAATATAAGAGAATCAGTCTATCAAGTTCACGCTCTAATTGTAGATTACATTAAGAATATTTTTCCGAAGAGTCTTCTGCTTTTACACTGCATAGTCAGAGGAGTAAGGGTAGTAGTTTTCCCTCGCAGACTGCTCAATTTTTCTTTATGAAAATAGATATGGACGACCTCAAAACCATTGTTGAACTCTCCCACGAATTTGGAACGCCAGAATATGTAAAAGGTGGAGGGGGTAACACTTCCTTCAAGGATGAAACCACATTATGGGTCAAGCCATCGGGTACTACCCTCGCCGGTTTGCAGGAAGACACTTTCGTTACCTTAAATCGAAAGAAGGTAAACGGGCTTTACGCTGTGGAAACTCCAAATGACTCTCAGGCCCGGGAGGAGTTGGTAAAAAACTTTATGGGCGAAGCCGTACTCAACGACGCAGGTAGGCCATCAGTGGAAGCTCCATTACATAATATTCTTGAAACCAAGTTTGTTGTTCATACCCACGCGTTATTGGTAAATGGTATGACCTGTGCCAAAGAAGGCGAAGCCGTTTGTAAACGACTTTTCCCTGATGCCTTATGGGTAGAATATATTGATGCCGGGTACACACTTTGTATGGTCTTGAAAGACCGTATTGATGCTTACAAAGCTGAATACAACCGAATTCCTCAAATAATTATGCTCAAGAATCACGGCATCTTCGTATCCGGTGATACTGCGGAGGAAATCCGTTCTCTATACACAAGTGTAATGGACCCACTCAGGGAAGAATATGAAAAACTAGGAATCAGCGAGGACCTCGGTATTATCGAGGGAAGCAAAAATCCTGCAATTGAATCTCAAATTAAGGAAATATTTGGGGAAGATGCCGCGTTTATTCAATCCTCTGGATTTTTCGGATGCGTACCCGGTCCGATCACCCCCGACCATCTCGTTTATGCACGGGCCTTTCCCTTTTCCGATGAACTGACAAAAAAAAATGCCGTGGCCTACCGAGAAAAGCATGGATTTGCCCCCAAGGTGCTCATCCACGGTGACCGCGTTTATGGATTGGGTAAAACTCAGAAAAATGCCGGCCTTGCCCTACTCTTTGCCCAGGATGGTGCTCAGGTGCTTAAACTCTCTCAAGCTTTTGGGAGCGTTGAATATATGACTGATCAAGCCCGGGAGTTTATTGAAAATTGGGAAGTTGAATCCTATCGAGAAAAAGTAGCTAGCTGATGCTATGTTGCCATGGCTCTTTGCTCTTTTGTTTTCAGGCATTTGCCTGACCGCAAAGCAAAGACCTAATATCCTTTTTCTTTTCGCAGATGATCAACGGGCGGATACGATTGCTGCACATGGAAACCCACATATTCAAACCCCAAACCTTGACCGTTTAGCGAGCACAGGGTTTAGCTTTCGAAAAAATTATTGTGCTGGTTCATTCAGCGGTGCTGTATGTGTAGCCAGCCGGGCTATGCTCATGACCGGGCAGCACTGGATGAACCTTCCCCGTGAAAAACCCCGCACCAACTGGGGAGCAAACCAAACGCTTCCTGCCTTGCTTAAATCAAGAGGGAACTACCAGCCTTTCATTATTGGTAAATGGCACAATGGAAAGAAAACCTTGGATCAATCCTTCTCGAATGGTCGATCGGTGTACATGGGAGGTATGGCTGATCATACAAATTTTGAGGTACAGGATTTAACAAAAGGAAAATTAAGTACTAAACGACATGCCCCTGGATTTTCCAGCACTACATTTGCTGATGAAGCGATTTCCTTTATCCAAACCGCCGAAACGAAAAATCCATTTTTTCTTTATGTTTCCTTCATGGCTCCGCATGACCCTCGCAACCCCCCTCAGAAATATCGTAAGATTTATTATTCAGACCGTCCTCCCCTACCCCCCAATTTTTTACCTCTACACCCCTTTCAAAATGCTCCGCAAGTGATATCTGGTCGAGATGAAAGCCTAGCTCCTTGGCCGCGGACGAAAAAAATGATCAGTGATCAACTTTGTGAATACTATGGATTGGTGACACACTTGGATGAGCAGGTGGGTAGAATTCTCTATGCTCTTGAACAATCTGAGCATGCAAGAAATACCATTATTATCTTCACCGCGGATCATGGCCTGGCCATGGGAAGTCATGGTCTCCTGGGCAAGCAGAACTTGTATGAACAAAGTATGCAATGCCCGCTCATTTTTGCAGGGCCTGGCATACCTCAAGGGAAAGAAAGCAATGCCTTTACTTATGTGCACGACCTTTACGCCACACTTTGCGCCATGGCTCACCTTGAACCTGAGAACAAAATAGATTCATTGAATTTAAAGCCCATTATCGATGAAAAGGTCACCAGTATTAGAGAGTCCCTTTTCTTACCTTTTCAAGACAATCAGCGAACTGTAAATAATGGAAAATGGAAGCTGCACCTTTACCCACAAGTTCATCACCAACTTCTTTTTGATTTGGAAATCGACCCCCATGAAATAAACGACTTATCAAATAATCCTAAATACACAGATCAAGTAAGAGAACTGACCGAACTGATGATTGCCTGGAGGAAATTACTTGGGGACCCCTTCCCTATTCACTCCGTGAATCCAGAACGGTTGGAACCAAACTTCGACAACAGCAAGCGAATTCTTGATCGTTGGCAACCAATGTGGATTCAGCAAAAATATTTTAAAGGAAGAAAAAATCCTAATCATGGATTATAAACCCCTAAGCTTCGTACCTGCATGGCTGACCAAGCAGCTTGGTGGGTGTCAAAAGCTATCTATTCTAAAAGCTCAATCCCTTGATCAGTTATCTTGATCTTACCCTGTTTATATAGACCACCAATTGCTTGCTTAAATACCTTCTTACTTACTTGAAATTCTCGTTTTATGTCTTCAGGTGAGCTTTTGTCCCCAAATGCAGACTTTCCTCCAACTGACTTAAGGTGGTCTAGAATTTGACTGAAAGTGGAATGTACATGCCGGCCCTTGTCCGGTTGTAGGGAAACGTCAATTCTACCATCTTCACGAACACCGGTAATGTATCCTTTTAGTTTTTGTCCTTCCTGATACTGATCGTAGACCTGATTGCTGTAAACTAACCCTGTATACTCATCGTTAATCGCCACCTTAAGCCCCAAATCGGTGAAGGCATATACCACAAGGTCAACTTCCTCCCATCGGGAAAATTCATCTGCATCAACATGCTCAATTAAATAATCATAATTATTTTTCATTTCTTATTATCTTTGCCTACTAGTTTGTTAAGAGTCGATATTTGCTAAAAAGACTGCTTTCAACAAGAAAAGATCACCCCGATCATTTTCTAAACCTGTGTTACCTTTGCTGTTGTTTATTATTTCACTTTGACAGGTCGCAGAGACCAAGACGATCTATAATTAAAAAAGCCAACAATGCCCAGAGGCATAGTCTCAAATTTTATATTCCGAAAATAATTCAAAGAACCATAATTGATGATGAACTCGGTCTGCTAAGTTCTTTTACACGAGTGGACTAGCTATTTCGACTAGGGTAATACCACCCAGAACTAACGGAATGTCAGGTTGTCACAGAAGTTAATTCCGGTAAGGAATGGCTAACAACTAGTATTAATTTTTCAACCAAGAAGCGTAAGTAGTTATAAATCCTAACAGTGACAATCAACCGAACGACCAAATATTCAAAAGCTTTGGATAGAACTACTACTTCCCCCGCAAAATCCTATGACTTTATCAATTATGTATGGTCGCAATCTGACTTTCGGCAAAGCCTGTAATTCCGATAATGAGCACTCGCTAAAAAGAGGCCACCAAGTGAGTTGAGGATAGTGGTGAGATTAAAAAAACTACCCGAACTTTTAAGAGTACAGGAGGTACAAATACCGTTGGCATCGAATGAATGACCCGTGTGAAATGAATACTGATAAATTGCTATGAATAATATAAACGCTAAACCCGTTATACTCAGTCCCGCAACCACTTTATCCTTGTGTTTACGGCAACCCATAAACACAGCAATGGAAGTAGTGGGTACAACTAAGAAGACCATCCACAAATGAAAATTTTCATGCACCCAGAAAGTGGTGGAGATAATGGGCAACAAAACAATAAGTACAGGCGTAAGCAGGCAGTGCACAGCACAGACCACCGACATACTGATGGCGACAGAGTCAAGCCATCCGTGAGTGTGGCATTTTACTGTTTTGGGTGTGCTGTTCATTGATGGAGGAAATTGAATATAACCACTTAGCTTATTCTGTAAATAGAGAATACCAAAGTAAGTGAGCTTTCGGATTTATTTCCCATGCCTATCAAAGTGCTCCCACTGTCAATAACTATCAGTTTTGTGAAGGAAGAACATTTAGATTAACTTTCAGCCCATGTTTTTCCAACACGGGCTTGAGTGCCTTGGCCCAAACGAAATACCCCTGGGCATTGAGATGTAACAAGTCCTTATTGTAGAGAGTTTTATTGAGTTGACCGCTTTCATTGGACAATAAATGGGTAAGGTTAAGATGAGATAAATATTTGCCATCTGCAAGTTTTGGCAACATGGCATTGACCGCTGTTACTCTGTCATTTTCAGGACCTGGTTTGCGTGGAAAAACAGAAAAAATTACCATCTTAGAATTCGGCAGGCGAGTTCGCACAGCAGTCACGATCGTTTTTATTCCGGAAACTATATCCTCTGGTTTATCTGCAGGATAAGCTTTTTTTGTATCATGCATATTATTGGTGCCTATCATCAGAGTCACAAGCTTGGGGGAAATCCCATCGAGTGCCCCATTCTCAATACGCCAGAGAACATTCTGCGTGCGATCTCCAGGGAATCCAAGATTCAGTAGGTTGCTTCCTCTGAAACAGTCTGGATATTTACTCCACGAATGAGTTATGGAATCACCAATCATAACCAAGTCGACTTTACCGTTTTTTGCCTCTCTGAGTTTTTCCTCAAACAGTTTCGGCATAAACTTTTTAAGGGTGGATGGGACTGGCATGATGGTTGAGGCTTGGCCACCAAACATTTCAACCGGGATACGGAGAGAGAATAATAACACCGCGAGAAGAGTAGGGCTTATTGTATTCATAATAATTTATTAGTAACAGAATTTGCAGAGCTTGCGAGATACAGTTTGGTGTGGCTTAACCATCTCAACTGAAAGCAGTTCCTTCAGAAAGGAATTTTTTTGTTAAGTTTACAAACTTAATGGAGAAGTGAGGATAATGAATCTTTAATCCTTTTAAATCTACCACGATATACTACCTCAGCCTATGCCAGTTTTTATCCCCCTTTTTTTCTCATAAGTTTGGAACTGGATTTACTTTTACAGACAACCAAGATTTCCTTGATTAGTTCAAGGATTTCTTATTTTAAACCATAAACATATAATAACTAATTTTCTCACCATAGATTATGAATGATATCTCAAAACGAAGATCATTTCTACGCGTTATAGGAGGTGCCAGCATCACCTCTTTCCTTTGCCCGAATTATGTAATCGGTGCCCGCCCCAGTTCGGCCCTGAGTCGTTCAGGCGTTTTGGTGGAAGCATCCACATTTAAAGATCCTGGAGGATGGGAACTCGATACCCAGCATTATTTGCAGATGGGAGGAAATTATTTACTCGCACATGGCATGGGTAAACCAGTGGCAGACGCCAAAACCCTCATTGATTTACCTTCCACAGGAACCTGGAATTTATGGGTCAGAAACCGTGACTGGTGCAAAGGAGAATGGAAGTCGCCAGGCCGCTTTCAAGTTTTAGTGGATGGGATACCGACGACCAAAATATTCGGACAAGCAGACTCTTCATGGCACTGGGAATCAGGCGGAACAATAAAAATCAAAAAAGCGGGAAAGGTGGAAGTTTCACTCCGTGACCTGACCGGTTTTGATGGCCGATGTGATGCTCTGTATTTCACCCAAGAATCCAACCCCAATCTACCCACAGGTGAGCTCAAAGAATTGTCCGACTGGAAGGACGAACTTTCTGGGCGGGCCCAAGAAAAAATACCAGAGTCATCCTTTGATCTTGTTGTCGTCGGCGGGGGAATGTCTGGCTGTGGAGCTGCCCTTGCTGCTCGTGCTCAGGGACTACAAGTTGCCCTTATTCAAGATCGTCCCTTGTTTGGTGGTAATGCCAGTGAGGAAGTCAGGGTGCACTCTTTGGGTATCCACGGATACGGAACAGAAATATTAAAAAAAATTGATACCGCCCACTACCCAAACGGGAATCATAAGGCAAAAATTGATCAGGCTAAAAGAGAGAAAACTATGGCGGGATCAGGGGTAGATTTATTCGCCCATCATCTGGCTTGTGGTCTGGAAAAAGAGGGAGATAAAATTATCAGTGTAGAGGCACGCGAAGCAAAGTCTGGAAGGATTCGGCGCTTCCGAGCTCCTGTCTTCATTGATGCAACTGGCGATGGTTGGCTAGGCTATTGGGCGGGGGCAGACTACCGCTATGGCCGAGAAGCAGCTTCTCAACATAACGAGGGCTGGGACAAGTACGGTGATCTGTGGAGTCCAAAAAAACCGGATAACCGGGTAATGGGCACAAGTGTGTTGTGGAACAGTGAACGTTCTAAACAAAAGCAGGAGTTCCCCAAAGTACCTTGGGCAATGCCGGTGGCTGGCACTAACGCATCAGTCGAAGGCGAATGGTATTGGGAATACTCCGAAAATCAATTAAACCAGATTGAGGATGCGGAAACCATTCGGGACCACATGCTGCGGGCGATTTTTGGCTCTTTTGCCAATGCCAAAAAAAACCCAAAGTATGCACCTTATCAGTTAAAGTGGGTAGCATACATCGGGGGCAAACGGGAATCACGCCGATTAATGGGGGATCACATTTACGACATGCATGACGCTGTCGAGAGAAGAGAATTTCCCGACGCGGTGGTGGTTGAAAAAAGAGAGGTAGATGGTCATTTCCAAAGAAAACTCAAAGGGGCCAAGCAAGATTTCCTATCTGCCGCTATGTTCCGTCATACTGGTGGACATTACTTTATACCTTTTCGAAGTTTGTATTCGAGAAACCTCTCTAATTTAATGATGGCAGGTCGTTGCTTTAGCTGCACTCATGTTGGACTTTGCGGTCCCCGCGTAATGAATACTTGCGGCCAAATGGGAATTGCCACCGGGTTTGCAGCAAGTTTGTGTAAGAAGCACACCACTTCTCCGAGGCAGATAGGAAAAGCTCATATGCAGGAATTGAAAAAGTTGATTGGTTTTGATGGATCAAAGCCACTTGGAAACCCAAGCAAATCAGGCCACTAATGGAAGCATGAGACACTTGGTCAACTTCGGCCTGCTTTTTAGTTTTCTTGCCCTTGCAATAACTGGATCTATCGCGTATCTCCAGCCTTTTTCTCTTTCTTCGACCCAAGTTCACATTCTGGCAGGAGCTATCACCATCCTTTTGGTCATTCTCCACCTGTCCGCCCGAATTCCTTATTTTCGCAAGCAAACCACCAAAAGAAAAGGTGGCTTCCGCGGACAGCTTCTTACTTTAGCGATCCTGACCTGTTTTTTACTCTATGCATCAATCGAAAATTTACCACCGGTTTCCTGGTTGATTGAAGGAAGTTATGAATCCCGCAAACGAAAAGAAATCGTGCGTACTTCGAGCTTAACAGGGTTCTCAGACCCGGCTCCTCACCTCAAACTCATTGTCCGTGAATGCCGAGAACAGAATGCTTCGGGCTTGTCCCTACTCCTTCAGTTCCCACAAGACCTAAAAGAATACCCCTCCATCGCGGTATGGGCTGAAAGTACCAACGGTACCATGATCGAGACTTTGTACCTGGAACAGTCCTTGGCTTATTCCTCCACACCTTTATGGAAAGATTACCGAACCAAAAGGCATCATATACTTCCTCTATGGCGCCACCGATATACTTTAATTTCTGGAATCAATCCATCGGGTGAGGCCGATGCCACCAGTGGAGCAACTGCTTCGCATAAGTATGCATTGGATCCATACCTTCAGATAGGTCAAGGAAATGAGTTTATTCTTTGCGTGGAAATAAATGCTCCTCTTGACCCCAATCATCGCTACCCGGATAAAGTTCTGGGACAGCCATCTCTGCTTTATACAGCTTTGATTGAAGTAGATAGCGATGCCAAGTATTCCTTGCTGGAGCTTACCGGGCATGGTGGAGGCGATGCCATGGAAACTGGCAACATTCAATATGATTTGGATGGATTTGACTCCGCACTTAACCTCCGCGATCTTTTCCTCGCCAAAGTTGAAAAATAAAGGATTACATAGCAGGTAAAGAAACGCGATTCAGTTTACAAAAAGGTGGAAGGTTCCCGCAGAATCCCGATTCCAAAAAGTTTAGAAATCTTATAATTTTTTGAGGGTAATGCTTTATTCCTAAAGAGATTTCTTCGCACTTTTTAAAAGATGGATAAAAACAGTAAATCACTACTTACAATGACCCTGATTAAGGGGCTGGATGTTGATTGAACATTCCAATCACTGTTAGCACTTTAGAGTTCAAAGGTTAACTGCCATGAATCCTGTAGCTCTTTTTTCCCACCTAAGCCCATTTATTTTAGCTTGATATCCTTGTTCCCAAGCTAGGGCAAACTTAAGAGTTCAAGTTGAAATTTCGCAGTGGCTTTTCTTAACTTTATGAATAACTTTTGAGAGTTATGAACGGTATTAAAATATGGCTGATTGGTAGGATCAGATATTTATTTCTTTTTCTTTTCCTTTTTGTTGCTCCTTTGAGTGCACAATTGGAGAACGGTTTGGTAGGTTATTTTCCTCTGGACGGGAATGGATCTGATTTAGTTAGCGGTGCGAACGGTACGATCTATGGAGCAACTCCGGCTGAAAATCGCTGGGGGGATTCGGGGAAGGCATATTCATTTGATGGGACGGATGATTACATTG
>Ga0206130_10000609_pt1 | contig 58627 bp, 59 predicted proteins | sample Helgoland_Spring_9_FD_148637 | JGI IMG/M metagenome (GOLD analysis project Ga0206130, IMG submission 148637) | Pelagic subsurface seawater microbial communities from Kabeltonne, Helgoland, North Sea - Helgoland_Spring_Bloom_20160512_1 | ecosystem: Environmental > Aquatic > Marine > Epipelagic ... | reverse complement strand
CTCCGGAAATGATCTCGCCAAACTCGCCGAGGAGATGCACGACCGTCGGCAACTCTGGAAGCTCGCTGACCCCGTTTTCCCTCCCATGCGCGGGCTGTTCCACGGGCTCAAGGCGAAGGCGCATTTTGAGCGCTCACTCGGCGATCTATGTTTCGAAGACCTTGAGCGGAAGCTCCTCGTCATCACTGCGGATCTCGACACCAAGGAGCGGCTTGTCCTGCGTTCCGGGAAAATATCCGATGCTGTCCACGCCTCCTGCGCGATGCCGGGGATCATCGCACCGGTCATGTTCAACGGCCGTCGCTGCGTGGATGGCGGCGTCGTCGATCCAGTGCCGGTTGGCGCCGTGCACAAGTTTGCGGAAGTGGATCGTGTCATCGCCGTTTCCGTTATCCCGAGTTTCAAGGAAGTGGATGCAGGCATGTACCGCTCCGATGAGCCTCCGCCGCCGCCGTCGCCGGGGAAACGTTTTCTTTCCGCGATCAACCGCAACGTTAACTTTCTCGCGAAGGGCAACATCGTCGACACCTTCCGCCAATCGATTCGTTGTGCGCAGGTTCGGATCGCCCATGATTCGATCAAGCGTGCCGATCTCTGCCTGCGGCCCGAGCATTTTTCCGCGCCGTGGAACGACTACTCCAATTTCGATCGATTCATCGATGCCGGGCGGCAGATCACGCTCGATCATCTCGATGAGATACGCGCCCTTCTCGAAATTCAATCCGATGAAAAATCCAAAGACAGCATGGTGGGCGGCCGCGTCGCCTGAGGGCACTGCGATCCGCCAGGGAGCGCTGCTCAAGCGCTTCCTGCAGACCCGCGCCGTGCCGTTTGCCGCGTTTTACCGGAAGATGTTTTCGGATAACGGGATCGATCCCGCAGACATCCGCAGCACCGACGATCTTGTGAATCTGCCCTTCACCTCGAAGGCGGATTTTCAGAATCCCAGGGATTTTGTTATCATCCCCGACGAGGGAACCGTCAAAAGGCAATGGCGGACGGTCGTGCGCGCTCTCACATCGGGGTCCGCCGCCACGAAGACCGCCTTGGAAAGGGAGCTCCGACCCATCCTGCTCACCAGTACCACCGGTCGTTCCGCCGCGCCGGTGCCTTTTCTCTACACCGCGCACGACATCGCACGCCTTGAGGAGGGCGGTCGCCGGCTCATGCAGCTCTGTCAATCGGATGCGGCCTTCCGCCACGTCAACGCCTTCCCCTTCGCGCCCCACCTGGCCTTCTGGCAGGCGCATTACGCGGGCACCGGCCACAACACCTTCGTGCTCTCCACCGGCGGCGGGAAAACCATCGGTACCTCCGGCAACGTCCGCATCATCGATAAGACCGATCCCGATGTGATCATTGCGATGCCAACTTTCCTCTACCATTTGCTACAGGAAGGCACCGTCGCAGGATCGCGCTGGAAAAACCTGAAACGCCTGGTTCTCGGCGGCGAGAAAGTCCCCGCGGGGATGCGCCGCAAACTCAAGGAACTCTGTGCGGAAATGGGTGCTGATGACGTTTCCATCATATCCACCTATGGCTTCACCGAGGCGAAGATGGCTTTCACCGAATGTCTGCCGAAGGATGGCGGCGAACCCTCCGGCTTCCATATCTACCCGGACATGTGTTTCGTCGAGATCATCGATCCCGGAACGGGTGAACGCGTCCCGGACGGCACGACGGGTGAGATCGTCCTCACTCATCTCGACTCGCGCGGCACCATCGTCCTCCGCTACCGCACCGGCGACCTGATCGAGAAAGGTATCACCCGTGAGCCCTGCCCATACTGCGGCCGCACCTGCCCACGGCTGTTGGGGAAAATTTCTCGCGTCTCTGATTTCAAGAACCTCGCCATCGACAAACTCAAGGGGACGCTTGTTGATTTTAACAAGCTCGAGAACATCCTCGATGACACCGAAGGTCTCGGCGCATGGCAGATTGAGCTCCGCAAGCGCAACGATGACCCGCTCGAATGTGACATCGTCCTGGTTCATGCCGTGGTGATGAAAGGAGATGAGGAAAGCCTTCGTCAGGCGATCCATGATCGCTTCGAATCCGCCACCGAATTTGCCCCGAACGAAATCCAATTCCATAGCTGGGATAAAATGCGTAGGATGCAGGGTGTTGGTAAGGAGCTGAAGGAGCAGAAAGTCGCCGACCACAGACCGTAGCGGTGATCTTCGTTCGCCGTATCATCCATAGAAATTCATACAGATTCAGAAACCCATGAACCCGCTTTACATCATCGCCGCCGTCCGCACTCCGTTCTGTAAGATGGGCACGGATCTGGCCGGCCTCACCGCCGACGATCTCGGACGCGAGGCATGCTCCGCCCTGCTCACCCGCACGGGAATCGATCCCGGCGAGCTTTCGGAAGTCATCTTTGGCTGCGTCGCCCAGCCGGTGGAGGCGGCGAACATCGCCCGCGTCATCGCTCTCCGTTCCGGCGTTCCGGAGCACGTCCCCGCGGTCACCGTTCATCGGAATTGTGGATCAGGAATGGAGGCTGTTACAAGCGCCCACCAGCGGATGAATGCGGGGCAGGGGGATCTTTTTCTCGTCGGTGGGGCTGAGAGCATGACGCATATCCCGCTGCTTTTTCCGCATGAGGCCGCGCTGCATTTCTCAGAGCTCAACCGTGCGAAATCATCTGGTCAGAAGCTCTCCGCTGCCGCCAGTTTCAACCTCTCCGATTTCAAGCCACGCATCGGGCTGGAGCTCGGGCTGACCGATCCGTTTTCCGGCCTCATCATGGGTGATACGGCGGAAATCCTTTCCCGCGAATTCGACATCACCCGCGAAGCCCAGGATCACTTTGCCGCCGATTCCCATGCGAAGGCGTTGGCTCACCGGAATCAGCTCGACTCGGAGATTTCTCCCGTTTTCGCCAACGGAAATGCCGTTACGCAGGACAATGGAGTCCGCACTGATTCCACTCCGGAAAAGCTCGCGACGCTGCGCCCCATTTTCGACCGAATCACCGGCACGGTCACCGCCGGCAATAGTTCACAGCTCACAGATGGTGCGGTCGCCCTTCTCGTCGGTTCCGAGGTCGCCGCGAACCGTCTTGGTATTGAACCGCTCGGTCTGCTCAGTGCGTATGCCTACTCCGGCTGCGATCCTACCCGCATGGGGCTCGGCCCCGTTCATGCCATCGCCAAGGCGAAACAACTCTCCGGTCTCACTCCCGATGACGCGGATCTCGTCGAGCTCAACGAAGCCTTCGCCGCTCAGGCTCTTGCTGTCCTCGCCTCGCTGAGAGCCCCCAAGACTCATCAGCTGGATCTCCCTGCTTACGACATTTCTGCGGAAAAAATCAACCCACGCGGCGGTGCCATCGCCCTCGGCCATCCCGTCGGGGCAACCGGCGCGCGCCTCGTCCTCACCGCCCTCGACCAGCTCCGCGAAACCGGCGGGAAACGCGCCCTCGCTACACTCTGCATCGGCGGCGGCCAAGGCGCCGCCCTCTATCTCGAGAAACCCTAAATTCGAAACCTTAAACCTCAATTTCAAGAACCCAGCTTTGCGCCTCTGCGGTGAATTGCACAACTCCGGCTCTTCCACTGATCACTGATCACTCGGCACTCGGCACGAACCACTTCTTCCAATGAACATTAGCCTCACCTTCACCAACTCCACCGCCATCCTCGTCTTCGATCGGGAAGGTTCCTCGGCGAACATCTTCGATTCAGCCACTCTCGCCGAGCTTTCGGAGCGGCTCGATGAACTTGCGGAGCAGCCCGATGTCTCCGGCCTGCTGATCCGCTCCGCGAAACCGGATATCTTTATTGCCGGAGCCGACCTCAAGGAGCTCTCCACAGCGCGCGGCGAACGTCTCGACAGCTTGATCGCCACCGGTCAGACGCTTTTCAACCGCATCGCCGATCTCCCGTACCCCACTGTCGCCGCCATCCACGGAGCCTGCGTCGGCGGCGGCTACGAACTCGCCCTTGCCTGCGATTGGCGAATCGCGAGCGACTCGGCCTCGACGAAAATCGGCTTGCCAGAAACGCAGCTCGGCATCCTGCCCGCATGGGGCGGCACCACGCGACTTCCCGATTTGCTTGGGCTGCAGGATGCGCTGCCCGTTATCCTTTCCGGGAAGCTTCATTCCGCCGTGCTCGCGAAACGCAAGGGTCTCGTTGATGAGATTGTTCCCAAGGAGCACCTGAAATCCCATGCTCTGACCCACATTTCCAAGGGCAAGCGCCACCACACGCACAACCCCATCACTCACAACCAGGCCGTCGCCGCGCTTACCCGCGTGCAGGCGCAGAAGGAATTACATAAAAAAACTCATGGTCACTACCCGGGCCCCGAGGCGGCGCTGGAGGTCGCTGTTGCATCGATCGGCCGCACTCGTGTACAATCCCAGCAGGCGGAGCGGGAGGCGATAGCCAGCCTCGCAGGGCTTCCTCAGACAGCGAATCTCATTGGTCTCTTTTTCCTTCGCGAGCGGGCGAAGAAACACCGCCACACGGATGCCGAGCCACGCGAAATCCGCCGAGTCGCTGTCATCGGCGCGGGAGTGATGGGCTCCGGCATCGCTTACTGGCTCTCCTCCCGCGGCATCGAAACGACGCTTCAGGACATTTCCGCCGAAGCCCTTGCCCACGGCATGAATTCAATTTCCGACCTCTATGCGGATGCTGTGAAGCACCATGTCCTTTCGGAGATAGAGGCCGCGAGGGGGATGGATTGCATCCATCCTGCTTCCGGGGAAATCCCGCTGCATAACTGCGATCTTATCATCGAGGCCGCTGTTGAGGAGCTTTCCATCAAGAAGAAGATCTTTGCCGACCTCGCAGCCCGCTGCCGCCCCGACACCGTCCTCGCCACCAACACCTCCGCCCTGCCCATCGCCGATCTTGCCGCCAGCGTCCCGCATCCAGAGCGCCTCGTCGGCCTGCACTTTTTTAATCCCGTCCACCGCATGCAACTCGTCGAGGTCGTCCGCACCTCATCCACCTCCGATGAAACGCTTGCCACAGCAGTCGCCTTCGTTAGGGAAATCGGCAAGCTTCCGGTCGTTGTGAACGACTCGCCCGGCTTTCTGGTGAACCGCATCCTTATGCCCTACTTGGTCGAGGCGGCCTGCCTGTTCGAGCGCGGTGGCGACCCGGAGGATATCGACCAAGCGATGCTCGACTTCGGCATGCCGATGGGCCCCCTGCGCCTGCTCGACGAGGTCGGACTCGATGTCGCGATGCATGTCGCTCGCACGCTCGCCGCCGCTTTCCCGGATCGGATGAGACTTCCCGGGATTGTCGGAAAACTCCTAGAAGCGGGTCACACCGGCCGCAAAGGCGGCAGCGGATTCTACGTCTATGACAATGCCTCACCCGCCGTGAACGCCGAGGTCATCGGCTTCCGCACCGGCACCGAGGATGCTCCGGAGGACACCCAGCAGGTTCTCTCCGCACTCATGGCCAGTGAAGCGCAACTCTGCCTCGACGAAGGTATCGCCGAAACCGCCGAGGACATCGATCTGGCGATGGTCATGGGCACCGGCTATCCGCCCTTCCGCGGAGGCCCGCTTACAAACAACCATTGAACCACCACCAATCCCATGTCCGACTCCATCATCGACACCACGAAAATGTCCGAGGGGCAGCGTGCCGCGTTAGAGCTCGCAGAGTCCTCTCGCGACACCCGCGAACTCTCTGGTTTCGCCGCTTCGATTTTCGATGGCGCCCCGGATTTTTCTACCATTTTTCCTTTCCCGGTTCAGCCGGAGGATGACAGGAAAAAGGGCAATGTGTTCCTGCAAAAACTCCGCACCTTTCTTTCCGGAAAAACAGATCCCGACGCCATCGACCGCGAGGGCGAGATCCCAGATAGCGTGTTCGAAGGCCTCGCGGAAATGGGAGCCTTCGGAATCAAGATTCCGCAGAAATACGGCGGCCTCGGCCTCTCCCAAACCAACTACTCCCGCGCCGCGATGGTTCTCGGAGGTCATTGCGGGAACCTCACCGCGCTGCTTTCCGCTCATCAGTCCATCGGCCTCCCGCAACCGCTGCTTGTTTTTGGGACGGATGCGCAGAAGGAGAAATATCTGCCGCAATGCGCGAAGGGCGGCGTGTCCGCGTTCGCCCTTACGGAAAAGGAAGTGGGCTCCGATCCCGCGCGGATGAAGACCGAGGCGGTTCTTTCCGAAGACGGCACTCATTACACCCTCAGCGGCGAAAAGCTCTGGTGCACAAACTCTCTCAAAGCTTTCGCCCTCATCGTCATGGCACGCACCGCAACCCCGGAGAAACCCCGTGCAACCACTGCCTTCATCGTGGAAATGAATCAGCCCGGCGTGGAGATCGTCACCCGCTGCCATTTCATGGGGCTGAAAGCACTCTACAACGGCGTCGTCCGTTTCACCGATGTGAAAGTGCCCGTGGAGAACGTCGTCGGTGACGTCGGGAAAGGCCTGAAAGTCGCGCTCACCACGCTGAACACCGGTCGCATCACCTTGCCCGCCGCCTGTGTTGGCCTGTTGGATAGATCATTGGAAATGGCGCTCGCCTGGTCTTCCACCCGCGTCCAGTGGGGGCAGGAAATCGGCAAGCACGCCGCCATCGCCGGGAAGCTCGCCGATCTCGCCGCCGACAAATTCGCCACCGAGTCCCTCGTTCTTTATACCTCCGCCCTCGTCGATGCGGACAAGAACGCCGACATCCGGATGGAAGCCGCCATGGCCAAGCTCTGGGGCACCGAGGCCGGCTGGAAAGGCGCGGACTCCACCATGCAAATCAAGGGCGGGCGCGGCTACGAGACCGCCGACTCACTCCGCAACCGGGGGGAGACCCCAGATCCCATCGAGCGCCTCCTGCGCGACTGCCGGATCAACACGATCTTCGAAGGCTCCACCGAGATCATGCACCTCTTCATCGCTCGCGAAGCCCTCGATCCCCACCTCCGCCGTGGCGCCGCCGTCCTCGATTCGCGGAAAGACTTCGCCATCCGCGCCCAGACAGCAATCAGCGCCGGTTTTTTCTACTCCCTCTGGTATCCGAAAAAATACCTACCGACCACCTCCGGTCTGCCAAACGACCTCGACACCGAGCTCGCCCGCGCACTCCGGAAAGTTTCCTCCCTCTCCCGCAAGCTCGCCCGCACCATCCTGCATTCCATGGCTCGCTACGGCTCCGCCCTGGAAAAAAAACAGCTCCTGCTCGCCCGCCTCGTCGATATCGCCACCGAACTCCTCACCATCTCCCTGTCCGCCTCCCGCGCGTATGCTTTGGGCGACAAGGAATCCCTCGAAACCGCCCGCTACATCGCCCGCCGCGGCATCACCCGCTGCAAGACCCTGTTTTCCGAAAACGGGAAAGCCCCCGACGGCGCAGGCTACAGGTTAGCACAGAGCCTGATGGGGAAATAAGGAGAAGGGGTTGGAAACACCCTTCTCCATGTTGGCTGCGCCTTTCCGCACCGGGAAATGCGTCCAGAGCGAACTCTACGAGGACGGATCCTGTGCCACCTATGATATGGACGGCGTGCTGACGCTTCCTGCCCTGATGGAGAAGCGCGTGAAAGCGGGCTGAGGAAAAGAATGTTCAGCCCGCATTTTCACGGGCGGGACGATCTGATGTTCAGACGTCGAGATCGCCTTGCTGGCCGATGGGGATATCGGATCCGGTGGCGGCACGGGTGATGAGTTTCGCCATGGTCACGAGTTTTCCGTCCTCGGTATCCCAGTAGTGGGCGGCGGCGGGCTGGACGCAGATGAGGCTGATGTTGGGGTCATCCTTTCCGTTATACCAAGCCTCGACCATTCCATTCCACAGGCGGTTGATGAGATCCTTGTCGGTAGAAATGGAGGCTGTGCCAAAGACGGTCAGGAACTCCATTTCAGGGGTGTTGGTGAAAATGAGCTGCACACGGGGGTCGGCGTTGATGTGACTGTTGCGGGTGCTATCGGCCTCGCTGAAGAACCAGAGGCGGCCTTCGTAATCGGTTTCCTGAACCCGCATCGGGGAGACATGCAGCGGCAGATCTGCGAGGTTCGAGGCGAACATGCAGGTGGAGGAGCCTTTTACGAGATCCTGGAGTTTGGAGACGGCGTCTTCGGCGATGAGGTTTTTTCTTTCCGACATAAGCGGATCCTCGCGCCATTTTGTAAATGGGTCAAACGTAAGATGGTTTCTGTGGTTGCGGAATTGGCATCCCTGCTGCATGAGATGAACATACTCATGGCCACCACTTCCTCTTTCCTGCCACGCCACATCGGGCCGTCCCGGTCCGACCTTTCTGGAATGCTCTATACAGTGGGTCACGGTACCCTGGACGAGCTGATTTCCGAGGCTGTTCCGGGCGGGATACGTATGGATGGCTCGATGGATCTTCCGGACGCGCTTACCGAGACGGATGCCCTGGCGTGGCTGAGGGCATGGATGGGTCAGAACGCAGTGCTCAAGAGTTTCATTGGGCAGGGCTATCATGGGACAATCACCCCGGGAGTCATTCTTCGGAACATTATGGAAAACCCCGGTTGGTATACGGCGTACACCCCGTATCAGGCGGAGATTTCGCAGGGCCGGTTGGAGGCGCTGCTGAACTTCCAGACGATGGTGACGGATCTCACCGGGCTGGATGTCTCGAACGCCTCCCTGCTCGACGAGGGCACGGCCGCCGCGGAGGCGGTTTCACTGGCGCTTTCCGGCAAGCCGAAAGGAAAGGCGATTTTTATTTCCGAGCGCTGCCACCCGCAGACGATCGATGTGGTGAAAACCCGCTGCGAACCGCTCGGCTTGGAAGTGCTTGTGGGGGATTGGGAAAGCTTCGATCCCGCTTCGGCGGAGGGGCTCTTCGCAGTGATCGTGCAGTATCCAGACACACGGGGTCGGATCGACGATTTCGAAGAGTTTTTCGCGAAATGCAGTGAGGCGGGTGCGGTGACGATCTGTGCCGCGGATCTGATGGCGCTGGCTTTGCTGAAACCGCCGGGCGAATTCGGTGCCGACATCTGCGTGGGTTCCTCGCAGCGCTTCGGAGTGCCGCTCGGTTTCGGCGGGCCGCATGCCGGTTTCATGTCCTGTAAGGATGCACTGAAGCGCAAAATGCCGGGTCGCCTGATCGGGGTTTCCATCGATGCAGAAGGCAAGCCTGCCTACCGCCTTGCCCTGCAGACACGCGAGCAGCACATCCGCCGCGACAAGGCGACCTCGAACATCTGCACCGCACAGGTTCTTCTGGCGGTGATGGCTTCGATGTATGCGGTTTATCACGGCCCTGAGGGGCTGAAATCCATTGCCGCCGGGATTCATTCGCAGACGAGCCGGCTGAAAGCGGCTCTTGCCGCCGGGGGATTCGTGATCGAGGACGGTGCGTTTTTCGACAGCCTCGTGGTGGAGACAGAAAAAGCTGGGAGCCTCGTGGATACGGCTCCTGAGCATGGCTTTAACCTGCGCCTGATCGACGCCAGCCACGTCGGTATCTCCCTCGACGAGACCGCAACGAACCGGGATCTATGGGCGATCTGTAAACTTTTTGAGATTGCCTCGCCGGAGGACGCATCCGGCGGAAATGCGTGGGACGCGAGCTTGGCCCGGACATCGAAATTTCTGACCGCCCCGGCGTTCAACGCCTATCATTCCGAGACGGAAATGCTGCGCTACATCAAGCGCCTGGAGACGAAAGACCTAGCGCTCAACGAATCGATGATCGCGCTCGGTTCCTGCACGATGAAGCTCAATGCCACCTCGGAGATGATCCCGCTGAGCTGGCCTGAGGTTTCGACGATCCATCCCTTCGCTCCGAAGTCGCAGACGGCGGGCTACATCGAGATGCTCACGCAGCTTGAGAACTGGCTGGCGGAGATCACTGGTTTCGCCGCCGTATCGCTGCAGCCGAACGCCGGCTCGCAGGGCGAATACGCTGGGCTGCTCGCCATCCGCCGCTACCACGAGTCCCGCGACGAGGGGCACCGCAACATCTGCCTGATCCCGGTTTCCGCCCATGGCACGAACCCCGCCTCGGCGGTGATGTGCGGGATGAAGGTTGTCGGCGTGAAATGCGATGCCAAGGGCAACATCGACATGGCGGAGCTGATTTCCCTGACGGAAACCCACCGTGCAAACCTTTCCGCGCTGATGGTCACTTATCCGTCCACCCACGGCGTGTTCGAGGAAACGATACGTGAGATCACTGCGATCATCCACGACGTGGGTGGCCAAGTATATATGGACGGCGCAAACATGAACGCCCAGGTCGGCCTGACCTCGCCGGGTCTGATCGGCGCGGACGTCTGCCACCTAAACCTTCACAAGACCTTCTGCATCCCACACGGCGGCGGTGGTCCGGGGGTTGGTCCGATCGGCGTCGCTGAGCAGCTCGTGCCGTTTCTTCCGGGGCATTTCGGCTTGGAAGAAAAATGCCACGCCGTCTGTTCCGCCCCATATGGCAGCGCCTCGATCAATGTGATTTCATGGATGTATATCGCGATGATGGGTGCTGACGGCCTCAAGACCGCGACCGAGACCGCTATCCTCAACGCGAACTACATCGCCAAGCGTTTGGGAAAATGCTTCCCCATCCTCTATACCGGCAAAACCGGTCTGGTGGCGCACGAGTGCATCATTGACTGCCGCCCGCTTACGGAGAAATCCGGTGTCACCGTCGAGGATATCGCCAAGCGGCTGATGGACTACGGCTACCACTCGCCAACGATGTCCTGGCCGGTGGCCGGCACGCTGATGATCGAGCCGACCGAGTCGGAATCCAGGGTGGAGCTCGACCGTTTCTGCGATGTGATGATTTCGATCCACGGTGAAATCACGGACATCATCGACGGGAAATCGGATGCCAAGGACAACCTCCTCAAGAATGCACCGCACACCAGCGGCGTGCTCTGTGCGAATGAATGGAGCCATCCCTACACCCGCGAGCAAGCTGGATTTCCGTTGCCCTACCTGCGGAGTCACAAGTTCTGGCCTTCCGTTTCCCGCATCGACAATGTCCACGGCGATCGCAACCTCGTCTGCACCTGCGATACGGTGGAGGCGTATGCGCAGCGGTGATCAGGCGATGAACCGCAGGGTCAGCGGATAGCGGTATGGGATGGGGTCGGATGCGTTGATGGCAGCAATGACGGAGAACACCATGCCGCCGATGATGATGACGGGCAGCAGCGGAATCCCGATGCAGCTGATGCCGCAAACGATCGAATAGATCATGATGGAAATGTGGAAATTGAGCGCTTCCTTCGCGTGATGGGAAACACGCGGTGATTCGTCCTTTTTGACCAGATAGATGATCAGCGGGAGCAGGACGCCCACACCTAGGAGAAGGGATAAGTGGGAAAAGACGATCCAAAGCTGATCATCGCCCTGTGGCGGGGGAGATGGCTGCGGAGGGGGAGCCTGGGGGAGCATGGGTGGTGGTTGAGTATCCATGGGTTCAATCCTTCTCTTCACGAAGGTTTTGTTCCAGATCAGAAGATGATGGAAGACCATTTGTCTCTGTGGAACGCGCGACTCCAGTCGCGGAGGTTGCCGATACGAATTGCGCGACTGGAGTCGTGCGTTCCTTTCGACTTGACTCTCGAAAGGAAAAATGTTCATTTGAACATGTTAAAGATCTAGCAGGCCGCGGCTGGTATGATCGCGGATATCTGCCGCATCTGGAGGTGAATGGCAGGGCGATAGGTATCACGTTCCGACTTGTGGATTCCTTACCACGGGAGGTTGTAGAGCAAATGAAGCGGGATCTGAATGGGGCGCGCGAGTCTGAAATTGGACTGGAAATGGCTCGTAAGGTAGCGGCTTACGAGGATGCCGGACGGGGAAATTGTTGGCTGCGTATCCCTGAATACGCGGCGATTGTAGCAGATGCTCTTCGCCACTCCGCCGGTGAACGCTACGAATTACTGGAATGGTGTGTGATGCCAAATCACGTGCATGTGCTTATCCAGCTTTGCCCTGGGTCGGGCTTCGAAAAGGTGGTCAGATCATGGAAGAATTTTACAGCACGGCGGATTAACGAGCGCTTGGGAAAGTCCGGTCGATTTTGGGCTCCGGATTTTTTCGACCGATTGATACGCGATGAACAACATCTTGCACGTGCACGGCGCTATATTCGAATGAATCCGGTGAAGGCCGGGCTTTGCCAGAGTCCAGAGGATTGGCAGTGGGGAAGTGTTCGTGCGTTCCTATTGTGATGCCTCCAAGGTGTTTAGGAGTGCTTCCCGGTAGGTGCGTAGATCGTCGCTCGGACGGAGGGTAAGGGCGGCGTCGATGGCTTTTACTGCGTCGGCGTAGCGGGATTGGGAAACGTGGAGGCGGGCGAGGCCGATATGCGCTTCGTAGGATGTTGCCGGGTCGATGCTGGCGCGCTCGAAGAGGAGTTCTGCGGAATCGGGTTGAGCGGTTGAGACGAGATGGTTTGCGAGTGCGAGGAGTGCTTTGCCGTCGGTGGGATCCTCTTCGGTGAGCTTTTTCAGGAGACTTGCCCCGGCAGCGGCGTCTTCCCCGGAGTCGATGAGGTATCCTGCACGGGCGAGACGGAGCTCGCGGGAATTATCCTCACCGGCCTTTTCGAGTAGGTCTTTTACGAGGAGCCAGTCGGAATGGCGAGACGCGGTGGCGATGAGGCGGAGGATGGATTGTGTGCCGGGCTTCGCTTCAGTGGAAAACGCGGCGGCGATGGCATTTTCTGCGGCGGTTTTGCGGTCGGCGCGGAGGTGGAGATCGGCGAGGAGAAGTGTCGGATCGGGATCGAGTTTACCGAGGCGGAAGGGGAGTTCGAGGGCTTTGGCGGCGGAGCCGGGTTGATCCAGTTCGAGGAAGATGTTTGCCTGGAGGACGGTGTAGGAGGATTCGGAAGGGCGCTGGCGGATGACCTCGTCGAGGAGTGCGGCGGCTTCTTGTTTCGCATCGAGGTTCTGCAGGCATTGGGCGATGCCGGCTTTCCACTCGGGGACGCCCGGTTCGGTTATTTGGGCGAGACGGTAGGATTGGAGCGCACTGGCCCATTCCTTACGGACGAGGCGGCAGTAGCCGAGCAGGCCGTAGGTGGAGCCTTCGGAATCACCGAGCCGGATGGCCTCGGTGAGGTGGGTGAGGGCTTTTGCGAGATCGCTTTCGCGGATGTGGGCGAGGGCGAGGTTGCGGTGGGCGCGGCGGAACGAGGGGTAATCCTTGAGGGCGGTGGTGTAGGCTTCGATTGCCTTTTTGGTTTCGCCGGATTCGAAATGAAGGTTGCCGAGATTGAAGGTGAGGGCGGGGGATTTCTCGGTGAGCGGCGATGAGGTGAGCTTCGCGAGGGCGGCGTCGCGTTTCCCATCGGCCATGAGTGCACCGATCTCGACGAGCAGGCCGCGTTCCGCCGTGGAGACGCTGGGCTCGATGCGTGCTTCGATGCGGTAGGATCCGTTGAAGGATTTGAGGAACGCCGGGTCGTTCCAGTAGGAGCTGGAGAGGGGCAGTGGTTCTGCGGAAAACACCTGCGGTGAAGAGGCCAGAAACCAGAGGCAAGAGACCAGAGGTCTAAGGTAGCGTTTGGACAAATAATTCATAATAAATAACTTCTAACCGAAATTCATTACTTGATGATGATGGGCCAGTTCATGACCGCTTTGACGGGCTTTCCGTTGTGGAGAGGCGGGGTGAAACGGGCGCCGGTAGCGACCCGACGTGCGGAAGCGATCAGTTCCGGATGGGTGGAGGAAACAACACCCTGGATGCTGACGGCACCGGATGCGGAAATCGTGATCCTGAATACGACCGTGCCCCGATTGATACCTCTGCGGGCGAGTGATGAGGGAAATGTCGCCGTGCCGTGGCGGAGTACACGTGGCATCCCGTCGAGTTCACTGGCGGTGTATTGGGATTTTACGGCCGGCGGTAGCTGTGGGCGATCGGGTTTGCTGTAGGTTGGCTTCGATGCCGGTGCAATCCGTGTCGGCAGCGGAGCGGGTGCGAGGTCGGTGAAGAAATCCTCGACCGGTGCCGTGATGTCCACCGGAACCAGAGCTTTCGGGATTGGAACCATGGTTGAATCGGGAAGCGCGCTCACTTCCATGAGTGAGGGCGGAGGGGGAGGTGTGTCTGGTATATCTTCCAGAGGAGGGGGTGGCGGAGGAGGCTCGAAGGTGGCCGTCTCGAGCTCGCGTATCGTGAGGTCGGGGATGCTGGTTGTGACTGTGAACAGGCGTGCGAGCCCAAGCACCGCCAAGAGGATGGCGGAGGCTGCGATGCCGGTGATGGTGGATTTAAAATTCAAATCTCAAAATTCAACTTTTAAGGAAGAGGCTGGGGTTGTGGGTAAGATCTTCAACGCAAAGACGCGACGGACTGGGATATATTGTCTTCATTGAGAGTTGAATTTTGAGTTTTTCATCTCTCCGTGGCTAGGGAGACGGATTGGGCACCTGCGAGTTTTGCGGAGTCGATGGCGCGGACGGTGTCTTCGGTGGGGGCTGCGGCGTCGGCGCGGATGATGACGGGGGTCTCGGGGGTTTCCTCGAGCAGGGCGGCGATGACGGCTCGGACGCCGTCGTGGCCGATCTCGCGGCCACCCTGCCAGACGCGGCCTTCGGCTGTGACGGCGATCAGGATGGCCTGGCGGTCGAGGTCTTCGGAACTGGCGGCGCGGGGCTTTGAGATATCGACGCCGGTTTCCTTGACGAAGACTGTGGTGACGATGAAGAAGATCAGCAACAGGAACACGACATCGATGAGCGGCGAGATATCGATCCCGCCTTGGGTCTCGGTGCTGGTGGTGTGGCGGAATCTTCTCATGGTTTCGGAGTGCCGAGTGCCGAGTGATCAGTGATCTGTGGAAGAGTTTGTGCTCCGGCCAGGTGGGCGTGGAGTTGCTGTTGCATTCCCAGGTGGGTGGTTTCGGTGCGGCGTTTCAGGAGGGCTAGGAGGAAGGCGGCGGGGATGGCGATCACGAGGCCGGCTTGGGTGGTGACGAGGGCGCGGGAAATGCCGGTGGAGATGGTGTCGATGGGTGCGAGGTTCCCCGAGGCCATCCCGGAGAAGGTGATGAGCATGCCGGCGACGGTGCCGAGGAGTCCGAGCAGGGGTGCGGTCGAGATCAGGATGGCGAGGAAGGGGAGGCGCCTTTCGACCCATGCCATTTCATCGAGCTCGCAGGCGGCGTATGCACGGTGGGTTTCGCTGGGTGATCCGGCGGTATCGAACATGGACGAATCGAAAATTGTTTTCCGTGTGGCGGCAAGGTGCCTCCACACGCCGAAGAGGGTGGAGTAGATCGCAACAGCCAACACGAGCAGGGCGTAGAGCGTGAGCCCTCCTTCGTGTAGTGTCTGTTGGATGGCGTGGATCATTTCGCGCGAAGTCCGTTAACGAATGAGAGACCGAGTCGTTCGGTGGTCTGGACAATGCCCTGTGCACGACGGGATAGGAACGCGTGCAGGATAAGTGCGGGGATCGCGACGACGAGGCCGAAGAGGGTGGTGATGAGCGCTTCTGAAATGCCGCCCGCAAGCGGCTTGGGATCGCCCGAGCCGAAAAGGGTGATTAGGTTGAAGGTCGTGATCATGCCTGAGACTGTGCCGAGCAGGCCGAGCAGGGGTGCGGTCGCGGCGGTGATGGCAATGACAGGGAGCAGCGATGAGGCCTTTGCCTGGACGGACATGAGTTGCTCGTAGAGCGTTTCCTCGACGAGGTCGGCGGAGTTTTCCGAAATAGAGACAAGCTTGTCCATCACCACTCCGGCCGGGTGTTGCTGGGCGCTGGCGAGTTCCTGTGCCTTTTCGCGGTCGCCGTTGCGGAGGGCGGCGAGGATGGCGTTGACCCATGAGTCGGTCGGCTCGCGCAGGCGGGCGAATTGGGCGAGCTTGATGAAGCCGAAGACCAATGAGAGGAGAGCGAGGAACATGATGGGCCAGATCCAGAGCCCACCCTTGCGGATGAGATCGAACGGGCCGCCGTGGATTTCGCTGAGGATTCGGGCATCGCCGCCGGTGGGATCGAATTGGAGAGTGGTTTGATTTCCGGAAATGAGTGCGGCGATTTTTTCTTCGGAGCCGGGATGGAAGCGGGGGGTGCTTGCGGTTTTAGAGAGGGTGACGTCGCCGCCTGCGGACTTGTCTTCCGATAGGAAATAGGAGGCCGGACCGAGGGCTGCGAAGGTGCCGGGAATGATGTTGCCTGATGGATCGATGGCCTGGCCGGGGGAGAATGAGCCGCCGAGAAGGTCTTCAAGGCGGTCGAGGGAGGCGTCTAACGGGGTGAGGGAGCCAGAGGCGGAATGGTCAAGGAGCGGTGAGCCGGGGATGGCGAGCGTGGAGTTTTTCAGGGCGCTGTCTCTTAGGAGGCCGGAGATATAGGAGCTGTCTTCGGTGCGGGTGGATAGATCCGCCCTGAGCTGGCGGAGTTCTTCGGCGCGATCCCGGACTGATTGGCGGGCGATGCGGACGAGTCGGCGTTTTGCGCGAAGTTCCAGTTCGATTTTTTCGAAATCAGCGGAGAGAGCGGGTTTTTCTGAGGCGATTTTGCCACGGGTTGCATCCAGGGAGGAGAGCGCGGTGGCGAGGTCGGATTTGGCCTTTTCGAGTGCCTCAGGGACGGTCGTCTGAGCACAGAGAGGCGCGAGGAAGATCAGGGAAAGGAGCCAGAACCGGAGGTGCACGGATACGGGATTGGAATTGTTGTTTGCCATGGATTAGCGGATTTCCAGTGGCAATGTGACCATGGTTGGAGGACGTTTCTTGTCGAGAGACTCGAACGCCATGACCAGTTCGGGGTGGATTTCCGGAAGGGGTTTCCAAATCCAGCCAGCGGGGCCGGGTCGGCCGATGCCGGCTTTTTCATTGCGATCGGCATAGAATGCCTGGGCGAGGCCAAGGTAGAGAACCTGCACCTCACGGTTGTCGCGGATCTCGGTGGTGCGGGTGAAGCGGCGGTTGAACTGCTCCGCCTTTGCCACGAGGGAAAGGATGGAGCGGAGAGCTTCACGGGGTTCGTCGGTGGCCTTCCAGGAGCGGAGGGAAGAGAGTTCCGGTTCGGTTTTGGTCAGAAGGGGGACGGGGAATTGTTTCGCGAGCGAAAGGGTGCGCGGGACGTTTCGGGCAACAATTTCTGAGGTGATTTTCCGCGCTGCCTTGAGGCGTTTGATTTCGGCTTTTAGCTCATCGGTCAGCTCCGAGTGTTGCGGGGCGGACTGGCCGGATTTTTCGAGTTCCCCGTCGAGGAGGGCGAGTTCCTTCCGGTGGAGTTCGAGGAGGGCTGCCATTTCGGCTTTGCGTGCTTCCCAGTCGAGGCGCTCTCCCGACTCATGTGTCTGCACGTCCACGATTTTCGAGATCGATTCCCGTAACTCCACGATGGTGGCATCGGCTTCCTGTGCCTGGATTGAGGCTGACAGGAACAATAGAATGACGGCGAGCCGATGCATGTTGGGTTGTGGAGGGGGATTTTTACCCTGATTTTATCAGGCCGGATGGTGGATCATATCCCGAACGGGTCAAATGAAAAGCCTGAGTCGCCGGGTATGGATTGAGGCTTGTTACGGCTACCGTGGCTGCAATGGTTTGAAATGTTGAGAATCCTGTTGCTGTCCGTATGTTTCACCGCCGCGCTGTTCGGAAAGGCGCCGAATATCATCTTGGTGATGACAGATGACCAGGGATATGCGCCGGTAGGAGCGCATGGGCATCCGTGGATTCAAACCCCGAATATGGACAAACTGCATGACACGGGCACGTCATTCGACAGGTTCCTTGTCAGTCCGACTTGCTCGCCGACACGGGCGGCAATCATGTCAGGACGGCACCCGATGAAGAATGGGATCACACATACGATCCTTGAGCGGGAAAGGATGGCTCTGTCCACCGTGAGCTTGCCTCAGGTGTTGGCAAAGGCGGGATACAAGAGCGGGATTTTCGGGAAATGGCATCTCGGGGATGAGGAGGAATACCAACCGGGGAGCCGGGGGTTCGACGAGGTGTTCATCCATGGTGCGGGTGGTATCGGGCAGGCTTACAAGTGTTCGTGTGCGGATGTGCCGAAGAATAAGTATTTCGATCCAGTGGTACGCCACAACGGGAAATTCGTGAAGACCAAGGGTTTCTGCACCGATGTGTTTTTCAATAAGGCGACGGGCTGGATTTCTAAGATGAAGGATACGGACGAGCCGTTCTTCGCCTATATTTCAACGAATGCGCCGCATGCACCATATCTAGCACCGGAGGAGTCCAGGAAGCGGTTCCTCGAAATGGGATTCAACAGTCAACAAGCGGGTTTCTTCGGCATGATCGAGAACATCGACGATAATCTCGGCCAGCTGATGGCGAAGATGGATGAGTGGGACTTGTGGAAGGATACAGTGTTCATTTTCATGAGCGACAACGGCATGGCGGGTAGGGTCGGAACGGAAGGCCTTGTTCTTGGGAAGGACAAGGAAGGTAATGAGCTCAAGGGCTACAACGCCGGCATGAAAGGCTACAAGGGCAGCCCCGACGAAGGTGGCGTAAGGGTGCCGTTTTTTATCCGCTGGGACGGCCATACGGAGGTCGGGAATAAGGTGGAACAGGTAGCGGCACACATCGACATCCTGCCGACTCTGGCGGGGATTGCAGGAGTGGATTTCCCGGAGAAGCAGGTGGATGGGCGGAGTTTCTGGCCGCTGGTAACGGGGAAGGATGCCGCATGGCCGGAGCGGTACCTGTATTCGCATGTGGCGCGGTGGCCGACGGGTGCGGATCCAGATAAATTCCAGTGGAGCAAATTTGCTGTGCGCAGCGGGAATTTTCGCATGGTGGGCAAGGATGCACTTTATGACATGGAGGCGGATCCCGGACAGAAAACGAATGTCATTGGGGAGCATGGAGACATCGCTAAAAAGATGGCTGAGGCTTACGACAAGTTCTGGAAGGAAACGAAGCCGCTAATGGTCAACGAGGATGCTCCGATGTCCAAGGTACGGCCTTACCACGTATGGTACAAGCAGCAGATGGAGGCCGGTGGCATCCCTGATGATGAGTGATCACCTATGCCTCAGGGCAGGATCATGAAGAGCTTTCCGTTGGACGCCCAGTTGGCGACTTCAAGGGGAACCCAGCGCAACTCGAATTCCTTGCCCCATGAGTCGGAGACGGCGAGTTCCTCGGTCTTCTCGTTGTAGCCGATGATCATGCAGATATGGTGATTAGATCTGGGCTTTTCCCTGTCCTCGAACTTGGCTGCCATTCCGTTCATTTTCTCACGGAAAGCGGTATCTCCGGCGGCGCGGCCGGCGGTGTTTTCGTCAGCGATGTTGTTGTATTCGTTCGTCGAGCAAAGTCTCCACATGAGCGGCACACCTTGATCGATGTATCGTTTCACGTCGCGTATCTTCAGGGATTTGATCTCATCGTCCTTGGTGCGGCGACCCTTGCGGTAGACGGCGGATTTGACGTTATCCAGAAGAACCTCGACCACGGTGCCACCGCCTGCGGAGCTTTCCCCGACCATGGCGAGGAGATACATGTCGGCGTCGATACCCATGGTGCGCATTGCACGCTCAAAGGTCGCGGGGACGCAGTAACCTTTCGGCCCTTGATCCACCATCGGGATTTCGGAAATGCGGACGTCGCCGTTGGGATTGCGAACCACGCTTTCGGCGAGGCGTTTTTTTAGGTCGGCATCGGACATCCGGGCAGATTTGCCACCGCTATCTGCCATTTCCGTGGAGACGACGGCGAGGGAAACGTATTCGCCCTCTTCGTTGGAAAGCAGGAATGCATGGCCGTTCCAATCCCAGCGTGTGATCTTGCGGCGGGTGTCCCCCTCGCCGTAGCGTTGGGTCGAGCCTTCGCCCAGGGCTGCGGTGAGGGCTGTTGAGACGGTTTTCTCGTCAAGATCCATTGCTTCTTCAAGGGAAGTGGGAGCCGAGATCCCACTGTTCTTGAAGTGGTCGCGTCCGAAGCCGGCGGTGCTGCCAAAGTCACCCTTGTTTGCGTAGACGATGGAGATGTTGGTGACTTTTCCCTTTTCATCGGAGTAGAGGGCTACGGAATATGGCATGGCTCCGAAAAGGGTGTAGCCCTTGGTGTAGGCGGCGTAGAGACGCCAGCTTTTGCCATATTTCGATGTGGACTCGGACTCGAGGAGTAGGGCTTCTGCGAGGGTTGCCGCATCGAGTTCACCGAATGCCTTGCCATCGGCGATTTTCTGGCCGGCGGCCTTGCTGAGCTTTTCCGCATCCTTCGCAGGGCCTGCGACGGCTTCGGAGATGTATGCCTGATCCTCCTTGCTGAGCCGGTCCAATGGAAGCTCGAAGGTTTTACCATCGGCACGACGGAGGGTTGCGGTGTCGCCTGAAAGGCTCAGGAAGGTTGCCTGTATCTCCTGGCCGGTGGAGCTTTTGAACGTCCGTTGTTTTTCCGTGGCAAAGACGGGAGCCAGGGCCAGGGCGACGAGCAGAGGGGCAAGGGCTTTCGCTTTCATTGGCCAGATCATCGGCGCACAGAGAGCCGGGTCAATCTGTGATTTTGTCATGAATGATGCGTTTGAGCGCGGGTTCATTGTCGAGGTCGACGTAATAGAGGCCGAAGTCGGTGTTGGGATCGAAGGGGTGGCCCCATTCACGGTTGGAGGTGATGGGCCACCAGTTGTAGGCATGGACTGGAATGCCTTTTTTGATCGCTTTGGAAATTTCCGTTAGGTGGGACTGCATGTATTCGCTGCGGGGGATTCCTCCGGCTGAAGGCGGGCAGCCGTTCTCGACGATGAATGCGCTTACTCTTTCCGCTGCGTTCGGGCGTGGTCCGAGAAAGGGATTCCCGCCAACGAGATCGCCATCATCTGTTTCAAAAACCTGACGGCACGCTACCTTTGCGGAAGTGAGATCCCGTCAGACAGCCCACGCTAAAGTTTTTCGGACGATTCCAGTCGGCTCATCTTACGGTCATTTGTCAGAACCTTCATTCCCTTTCCGTCGTAATCGTCAGCGATGAGTCTGTCCAGTAATCCGCAGCCTCGATCCGATTGAAGTGCCTCCATAACCGATGCCCCGTTCAGCGGCGAACACAGCCCGCTTGTCAAAACACTGAGCATAGCCGCTTTTGCGGCAGTTTTTGTAATCCCATAATGGTGCTGGAGCGCGATGTAAGCCTCTCCGATTACTTGGTTGGAAACGAAAAATTCCGCCTGCGGTTTGGCTTCCAGTCGCTTCTGTAGCCTTCCCACAGTCTTCTCGTATTCCGCCTCAGGATCTCCGGTCAACAGCCGGACAAAGACTGAGGTATCAATCCCGTAACGATGGCTCATGGCGCTGATTTCGGAATTTCTCCAGATCGAATGTTTCTTTTCCCTCCCGTATCACCCCGCGCAATGGAGCCAGTTTCGAGTGATCAATCGCTCTAGCCCTCAGGAGGAAGCCATCCCCACGTGGCTGCAATTCCAAGTGGCTACCCGGCCTCGCCCCTAGCGCCTCCAACACCGCTGCCGGAAATGTTACCTGCCGCTTGCTCGTCACTTTGATCAGCATGAGAAAATACTCATGTACATTACGATTATCGTCAAGAAGTAAGGCGCGGAGACACACCTACTACTCAGGAATCCAAGGAATCTGGAGGAAACTCGGAGAGAATGTAATTTTGCGGGGGCGCCCCCATTCATTCCCGCAGCCTTACGGCAAGCAGTCGTGGAAGCTGAGCGCCGATGAGAGAGTTCACGCCGCGTGGATTAGCTCGAAACGTTTGATACGTGAAAGTTTGGCGGCGTATGCTTGCACGGTTCAGGCGATCGCTCTGACTTCTATTCGGAGATCTTTTTTTTTGGCGTGGAAGGCTTTTTGGAAATCAAACTGTGCTTGGAGGCGGATGAGGAGATCTCCGGGGATGCCGAAGCAGAATTGGACGCGAAGGGCGAGGTTGGCACTGATACCTTTTTTCTGGCGGATGACATCGCTGAGTTGGGCTTTACTGATTTTCATCGCTTCCGCGGCCTCGACCTGGGTGACACCATGATGGGCAATGGTATCCCGGATGAGGGCGGCAGCGGGGTTTGAAAGAGGTTTTGGAACCTTGTGTGAATCCCGGGGTATGGCAGCTTGTTTCGTTTTCATTCGGTTGGTTTCAGTGGGTGTCTTCGATTCTGACGAGTTCGACATTTTTCATTTCCAGGTTCTCCCATTGGAAGGTGATCCGCCATGGGGATTTCCTGGAGTCCGCGTCGATGGAGTGTTTTGGGGTTCCCTTGAGTTTGTAGTAGTGAAGGGCGGGAATGAGCAGGAGGGACTTTTCATCGGCTTCGTTGAGGGTGGCCAGACGTTCGAAAGCCGCTTTCCGGGGAGGAGGGCGGCTTTTGGGAAAGGAGACTGAAAGTCTCTTCTACATTACGCGAGGATCTGGTCGAGGACGTAGGGCAGGATGCCGCCGGCGTTGTAGTAATCGGCTTCGGCTGGGGTATCGAGGCGAACCTTGAGGGGGACTCCAGTGAAATCCTGGAGGGCGATGCGGATGGAGACGGGGAGTTTTGAGAGGTTTGGAAAACCGTTTTCCGCGAGAGCGGGGAGGGAGTGGAATTTTCCTTCTGTGCCGGAGCCGGTGGTGAAAGTTCTAATAGTGTCCATTGCTCCGACTTTACCACGAGAGGACTGGGGGTGCCAGTGGGGAGTTGGTCGCTTCGCTATAGTGCCGAGTGATCCTCCTTCGCCGAGGCTTCGGCGGACAAGTCAGTGAGAAGTGAGAGGTGGAAGACTTGCCATTTTTGGGAATGGATTCATCTTCTGTGAACTTTTCCGCGCTATGCTTGTTCTACTATCACCCGCAAAATCTCTTGATTACGACTCCCCGCTGCTTACGAAAAAATCTACGAAGCCTCGTTTTATCGAAGAGTCTGCGGAGTTGATTGAGGGGCTGCGGAAGCTTTCTGTCGCGAAGGTAGGGAAGCTGATGGCTATCAGTGACAAGCTGGCGGAGCTGAATCACGGACGCTATGCGGATTGGCAGAGCGAGTTTACGAAGGTGAACTCGCGGCAGGCGATTCTTGCTTTCACCGGGGATGTCTATCAAGGCATGGAACTGGCGAAGTGGAGCGCGGAGGATTTTTCCCGGGCGCAAAAACAGGTGCGGATTCTCTCCGGGCTTTACGGTGTCCTCAGGCCGCTGGACTTGATGCAGGCTTACCGGCTTGAGATGGGAACCCGATTTGCCAATGAACGGGGGAAGAATCTTTACGAATTCTGGGGGAGCAAGGTGACGGATCTTCTTAATAAGGATCTGAAAGGATCCGGGAGTGAAACGGTGGTGAACCTGGCCTCGAACGAGTATTTTTCCGTGGTGAAAAAAGCCGAACTCAAAGGGGATCTCATCACTCCGATCTTCAAAGATGAGAAGAACGGGAAATATAAGATCATTTCATTCTACGCGAAGAAAGCCCGGGGGATGATGGCTGACTTTATCGTCCGGGAGGGGATTCAGGAGGCGGGGGATTTGAAGAAGTTCAAGACGGCTGGTTACAAGTATAGCGCGGGGGACTCGGATGGGAGTAAGCTGGTGTTTTTGCGGAAAGAGCAGGGGTAGCTTTCTCACGAAGCACTGGCGCGAGCTGACGTACTCGGGTCATTCGGTAAAAGGTGTTATTATTCGACATTCAGTGGAAGACACGGAAGCCAGTTTTACAATCTGGCAAGGTGGTTGAGCGACTACCTCAGCTTGCGATCTTGAGTGGCAATACAGCGTTGAGTTCGTCGGCTTTCTCGCGTTGGGTTTTGCGGAAGAGGTAATGGTTCTGCAGACGCATCCAGTATTCCGGCTCGTTGCCGAAGTAGCGCCCGAGCTTCAGGCAGTGCTCCGGGGTGAGTAGGCGACGGCTGGCGAGGATGTCATTGAGAAGTTGAGGGCTAATGTGGAGATCTGCGGCGAGCTTCGTCTGCGTCAGGCTGTGATCGTCCAGAAAATCCCGCAGCATTGCCGCGGCAGAGTTTGTCAGGGGAATACCTGTGGTTTCTTGTTTCATGGTTTCAATGGTAGTCGGTGATTTGCACATCGTGGGCGTCCTGCCCTTCCCATCGGAAGATGATTCGCCACTGTTTGTTGATACGTATGGAATGGAGTCCGGCAAGCTTGCCTTTCAGAAGCTCCAAGCGGTTGCTTGGTGGCTGGCGGAGGTTTTCGAGCGACACTGCTTCGTGGATGGCGACGAGCTTGTGGTAGGCACGTTCTTGGATTTCCGGGGCGATTTTACGCGAAAACGTCAGGTTGAAAATTTTCTCACTCTCCTTGTCTGCGAAGCTGACAATCACTCTTCGAAAATACTCTTATTTGCGTATCCCACAAGTGAAAAGTTCTCAAATTAGCGTATTCGGGCAAGCGTCGTTTCTAGGAAGAAATGTGAAGATGATACTCCTGACCCCGAAGATTGGCGGACTTCATTGTCCGTGAGGGAATTCAGGACGCAGAAGATCTAAAAGAATTTACGACTGCGGGCTATAAATTTAGCAAAAAGGATTCGTCCGGGAGCGATCTGGTGTTTCTGCGGAAAGAGCAGGGCTAGTTTTATTGCCGATCACTGGTGCGAGCTGAAACACGCGCTTCGTCTGGAGAAAAAATGTTGAAATGCGAGACCTGCCCCCGATGAGACCCCGATGACACATTCTTAGATGGCCACTTTGCTCTGCTTGCTTTGAACGGATTCGATGAATGTCGCTAGATCCCAGATTCCTCCACGCTCTGAAGCTGAGTATGTCGGGTGCAATGCGGCAGGAACAACGAGTTGTAACTTATGCTGCCTCATCTCTGAAAGCTGATTGGAACTGATCGCAGCTTCCAACGTAACGAGGTGCTTTTTTTTAACGCGTGGACCTTCGGCGAGAACCTGCCTCCAACGATCTTTGCAAGTCGTCTTGGCACCTAGAAGCGTCACAAGGCCGACAAGTTCATCGTCGAAATATTGGGTGGCACCGGGAAAGAGAAAGTCCGGTTTGGCTTTGTTCTCAAGTTTGGCCGTCCTTTCGAAAACTAAGCCGTTAACGCGAAAAACTTCTGCCAAATGGTTCTCAAACGCATGGCCAGCACGCGACTTGCGGCGATTATGTACGGAAAGCGAACATTTCACAAAATCGTCCACGTCTTTGAAACCTCTCTTAAGTCGTTCCTCAACAATATGTTTCTCCAACACCCGGAAAGCGAACTCTTCCCGTTCCATCCACTCTGTCAGGGCTAGGTCGGCATCGTCCTCTGCACGGATTTTCGTAAGGTTGCCGCGGACGAACTTTCCAAATACTGCTGTTGTTGGAAACTCGGAGCCGAATTTTTTGAGTATCTTCTCCAAGAGAGAGTCATCCTCGGCGGGAACAATGATGCCAGCAGCTTCCAGAATCTTGGCACGGGTGAGGTCGATCATTTGTTCCTCTCCTACGTCAGCCATACCAAATTTGAGCTGCTCACTGTCGCTGATGCCAAAAAGCCATTGCAGTTGGCGCTCACTTGTAGAACCGGCTTCAGCGATAAAAACGGTCGCTGTCTCGTTGTCCGCAGAGAATGCGATTACTAGGAAGTCCCCAGCGACAGCACGACCCTCTTGGCCGATTACAGAATTGTCTGAATAATACAAACGCCACTCCGCGCTTCTCTTGGGGTTGGCCTTGCGTGAATCATACCAACTCAAAAAACCTGTTGCTTCGAGTGGTTCTTCGTCGGAATCCGAGAGGTAGTGAAACTGCGTAGCTATACCGGCTCCCTTTTTCTGTTCTCGTGCTGTAGTTCCGAGAATCTCACGTAACCGGCTCGAAGAATTCAACTCATGACCATTCGATGCAGTTGCATCCGCTTCGACAGCTGTGAGCTGTTTCCAAGCGAAGCTTTTGAACAAGCTAGAGAGTTGTCCGTATTTCATTTCTTCTTTTTTGCTGTTTGTTTTGTTGATCGATAGGACACGGGCTTTTGGTCTGGAGCTTCTGACTTCTCATCAGGTTCTTCAGTTAAGGACAACCTAAAGTCGTCCTTTCCCATAACCGGGCCTTTCAATGCGTCCGCTACGGCAATTGCAATCTTCTCCACAACTGGGACGACGACGGAATTGCCGAACTGTCTGTAAGCCTGCGTGTTAGAGACTTCAATTTTGAAGCTATCCGGATAGCCCATTAGCCTAGCGCATTCACGTGGAGTTAGTCGGCGTGGATTCTTACCCTTCTGAGCTAAGAGAATTTCGGAGCCATCCTTGTGATAGCGAGCGCTGAGCGTGCGGGTCGTATCATTCTTTGTGACGAGGCCGAACCCGAATCCATTGCCAGCTGCTTTGTGCTTCGCCGCGTAGTTTTGGAGGTAGTTCCAAAGGTGATCCGTCAGGGTATATTTGGGATCAGGCTTCGGTTCTAAGATGCTGCCAAGTTTTGGGCCTGCCATAGGGTAATCCGGGAACTCGAAGTGTCTTGGCTCTCGAAATCCTACGAGGAAGATTCTCTCCCGGTGTTGCGGGACGACAGACCTAGCATCGATTACTTTTGTATAAACCGTGTAACCAAGCGTTTTGGTGAGAGTTTCAAAGATGATTTTGAAGGTCTTTCTCTTATCGTGGCTTTTGAGATTCTTCACGTTCTCAAGGACGAAAGCCGCAGGGCGGTGGTAATCGATAATCTCGGCGATAGAGAAGAAAAGGTTCCCTTGCTTCACGTCATCAAACCCGTGCCCACGACCTAGACTGATTTTTTTTGATACTCCGGCAATACTGAAAGGCTGGCAGGGAAAACCACCGCAAAGGATGTCATGGCTTGGAATGTCCTCTACTTTAACATCGTTGATGTCACCTTCCGGTATTTCGCCATAGTTCGCTTCGTAAGTCTGTCGGGAGAATTTATCGTAGTCGCTGGAGAAAACGCATTCTCCACCCACTCCTTCGAAAGCGATGCGAAATCCACCGATACCGCAAAACAGATCGATGAATCGTGGAGACGACGGATCGAAGTCTGTTTCTTCACTTGGACTTGATTGAGGATCAGCACAATACGGAGCCGCCTCTTCTCGCAAGATTTCTTTAGCTCTCTTCCTTGTGGGGGCTTTAGCTTTCTTTGAGGCTTTCGCACTCATAGATCCACCCCCTCACAAAGTTGGGACGTGGTCAGTTCGAGTGCCTTGGCGATCTTGGCTACGTTTTTGAATCCGGGATTGCGTAAGCCGCGTTCAATTCCGCTAATGTAGGTGGGGTCTAGGCCGGAAAACTCTGCGAGCTTCTCTTGTGTGAGTTGCTTCTTTTCTCGTTGCTGGCGGACTCTTTGTCCCAGCGAAGTAAGAAGCGGATCGTTTTTCATCATGACTCAAAGTCCATGCCGAACGAGCGGTTAGGTCTATGGACGATGAGTCAATAATCAGGTTTCGTAGCAAAACTCCGACAGCAGCAATTAGATCAAAAACGAAAAAGCCGCCCTCAGTTGACTGAGGGCGGCTTTGAGAAGGTTGTTCGGGACAGGATTGTCCCGGCTCCTTACTCGAGGATTTGATCCAATACATAAGGGAGGATGTCGCCGGCGTTGTAGTAATCGACTCGGCAGGGGTATCTAGGCGGACTTTAAGCGGGATCGCTACTTGGTGCTGTCTGGGGCTGTGGGGCGGGCTGAAGCTCGCGGTCCGGTGGGTGTTAGGAGGCGGCGACCATAGCCTCGACCGGTGGGGCGAAGGTGGTGAGGTCGATGCCTTCTACCGCAGCTTTGTATTCTTCCAGGTTCGGAGTGCGTCCGAGGATGGCTGAGAGGACTACTACTGGGGTGGAGGAGAGGAGGGATTCGCCTTTTTTGCGGTCGGAGTCTTCGACTACGCGGCCTTGGAAGAGGCGGGTGGAGGTGGCCATGACGGTGTCGCCTTTTTCGGCTTTTTCCTGGTTGCCCATGCAGAGGTTACAGCCGGGGCGCTCGAGATACATCATGTTCTCGTATTCGGTGCGGGCGGCGCCTTTGGGGGCGTTGTCGTCGAACTCGAAGCCGGAGTATTTTTGGAGCATGTCCCAGTCGCCTTCGGCCTTGAGCTCGTCGATGATGTTGTAGGTGGGGGCGGTGACGACGAGAGGGGCTTGGAATTTGACCTCGCCTTGGGCTTCTTCGAGGTTTCTGAGCATTTTAGAGACGATCTTGAAGTCGCCTTTGTGTGCCATGCAGGAGCCGACGAAGCCGAGGTCGATGGTTTTTTTGCCCTGGTAGTAGGAGAGCTCGCGGATGACATCGTGGGTGTAGCGCTTGGAGACGTCGTCGTTGTGGACGTCGGGGTCGGCAATCATGGGCTCGTTGATGATGTCGAGGTCGACGACCATTTCAGCGTGGTAGTTGGCATTGGCATCGGGAGTGAGTGGTCCCTTTTCGCCGGAGCGGATTTCGGCGATGCGCTTGTTGGCGATGTCGATGAGGCCTTGTAGGACGCCTTTTTTGTTGTCCATGCCTTTGGAGATCATGATCTGGATGCGACCTTTCGCGATCTCGAGGGATTCGATGAGGGTGTCCGGCTGGGAGATGCAGATGGAGGCTTTTGCCTTCATTTCGGCGGTCCAGTCGGTGAAGGTGAATGCTTGGTCGGCGAGGAGGGAGCCGAGGTGGACCTCGATGATGCGGCCTTGGAAGACGTTATCGCCGCCGAATTTATCAAGCATCTGGGACTGGGTGGCGTGGACGACGTCGCGGAAGTCCATGTGCTCCTTGAGAGTGCCTTTGAAGGTGACTTTGACTGACTCGGGGATGGGCATGGAGGCCTCACCGGTGGCGAGGGCGAGGGCGACGGTGCCGGAGTCTGCTCCGAAGGCGACGCCTTTTGACATGCGGGTGTGGGAGTCACCACCGATGATGATGGACCAGTCGTCCACGGTGAGGTCGTTGAGGACCTTGTGGATGACGTCTGTCATGGGGTGATACTTGTCCTCGGGGTCACGTCCGGTGATGAGGCCGAAGTCGTTCATGAAGCGCATGAGTTTCGGAGTGTTTTCTTGAGCTTTCTTATCCCAGACAGAAGCGGTGTGGCAGCCGGACTGGTAAGCACCATCGACGATGGGAGAAATGGTAGTGGCGGCCATGGCCTCTAGCTCCTGCATGGTCATGAGGCCGGTGGTGTCCTGAGAGCCGACGATGTTGACTTCAACGCGGAGATCGGAACCTGCGTGGAGGACTTTGCCTGGAGTGGTGCCGACGGCGTTCTTGTTGAAGATTTTTTCAACGGCGGTGAGGCCTTGGCCTTCGTGGGAGATTTCTTTGGAAGGAGCGAAGACGGTGGGGGCTACGATGCCGAGAGTCTTGGCGGCGAAGGTTTGGAGTTTTTTGCCAAAGACGATGGCGTAGGAGCCGCCGGCTTTCATGAACTCCATTTTCTGAGGCGTGAAGGCCTTGGAGATGTCTTTGAGTTCTTTACCGTCCTGGTAGAGCTTTTTGTCCTTGGTGTTGATGGTGAGGACGGTGCCGGTATCGACCGAGTAGGCTTGTTCGAGGATGGTCTCGCCTTCTGCGTCCTTCACGGAGTTGCCTTCGGCATCCTTCTTTTTGACCCAGTTCTGGAGGTCGAGGCCGATGCCGCCGGTGACATCAACGGTGGTGAGGAAAATGGGGGAAATGCCATTGGTGCCTGCGACGATGGGGGCGAAGTTGACGAAGGGGACGTAGGCGCTGGCAGGTTTACCAGTCCAGAGGGCGGCGTTGTTCACGCCGGACATGCGGGAGGAGCCGACACCCATGGTGCCTTTTTCCGCGATGAGCATGACGCTCTTGTCGGGGTGGATTTTTTGTAGGGCCTTGATGCTTTGCTGGGCGTCTGGCGAGATGAAGCATTGGCCGTGGAGTTCGCGGTCGGAGCGGGAGTGGGCCTGATTCCCGGGAGATAGGAGGTCGGTGGAGATGTCGCCTTCGCCAGCGACGAAGGTGACGACCTGAACCTCCTCCTGGATGTCGGGGAGCTTGGTGAAGAACTCGGCCTGGGCGTAGCTTTCGAGGAGATCCTTCGAGACAGGGCAACCAGCTTTGAAAGCATCTGCCAAGCGAGCCATGTCGGCATCATACAGGTAAACTTGCGTCTTGAGGACTTCGGCTGCTTTCTGGGCGATTTCGAAATCCTTGCCTTTGAGGACGAGGTCGAGGAGAACTTCGATGGACTGGCCTCCCTTCATGTGGGACAGGAGTTCGAAGGCGAAGTCGGGAGTGATCTCAGGGACATTTTCCTCACTGAGGATGATTTGCTGGAGAAAGTTGGCTTTCTCGACGGCAGCGGACGTTGTGCCGGGGAGGGTGTTGTAGGTGAGGAATTTCAAGGATTCCTCGCGATGCTCGTTCGCGGGATCTTTGATTTGCGCGATGATTTCGGCCAGCAGTTCTCCGCTGTCGATGGGTTTTGGATGCAGGCCTTCGGTTTTGCGTTCCTCAATTTCAGCGAGGTAGTCGAGATATAAGCTCATGATTCAGTAACGTTTTAGGGGATCTATAGGTGATGTTTCCGGCACGAGACTATGAATGGCGGGGGATTTGTCAAAAGTTGATGCGCAGGGAAAAATTTAGCACTCTGTGATCCAAGATGGTGATTGAAGCGAGTTGCCTTTCTCGGCTAGAAGTAAGCATGAAAAAGCCCTTTGCAGCACTTGCCGCCGTGATCGCGCTCGCTGGATGTGCCCCGAGCCCGCAGATTCCCGTGCCTACTGCCGCGATGGCTGCTGAGAGTAGTGAAGATCTAGCTGTTTTACAAAAGGGTTACGGGGTCTACATGGCGCAGTGCAGTCGCTGCCATGAGCCGATGATGCCCTCCGAGGTATCCAAGGACGACTGGCACATTGTCACTCCGGGGATGGCGTGGAACGCTGGCATCTCCGAGGCGGATGAAGAAGCCGTCCTGAAATATATCTTGGCGGCGAGGTGATCTGAGCCGCGTGCAGCGGGATGTCACGAATCAGTGCTTGTTGGGGGTATTCGGTAATTTTACAATTCCGGCATGTTATCAGGTTTCTCCAATAGATTGTCGTCGTGGTTTGCCATTGCCTTAGGTTGCTTGCTCCTGAACTCGTGTTTCGAAACCGAGCAGGAATTCACCCTCAACCCCGATGGAACGGGAAAAATGGTTCTGAATACGGTTTTTCCTAATATCCAGTTGAATGGGGATGAGGATCCAACCGACGAGGCTTTGCAGGATGCCGTGGCGAGCACCCCTTACAATAACGGTGTGTTCCGTCCTGATATTCGTGGAAACTCTGTTCTGGCCTACGTGACAGCAAGGGGTGAGGACTGTCGCTTCGGTCGGAATCTTGGGACTGAGATTTCTGCCCCTCCTCTCAAGGATTTCATGCTGATGGGTTACTCGAGTTTTTCCGGCGACCAGGCGAACCGCAACTACGCTCTCGGCCTGTTGCTTACGCATTATTTTTCCACATGGAAGGGGGTGGCAAGGCTCGGAGAATTACGAAATTCCTCAAAGGTCTGCATGCCGGAAACAAAGGAGAGGTGGCTCTCGCTCCTTTGCTCGACCGCGGTGATTTCAAGAAACTGGAAAAAAACATCTCGTCCGCGTGGCGCAGAAAAGGCGTCACGATCCGGTTCGGCGGGTGAAAACCTGTAGCCTTGCGGAACCAACGGGATAGTCTATAGTCTCCCCAACACGATGCGTTGTTTCTCCTTTATTCTGTTTGCAGCCATGGCCGCGGTTTTGCCGATGGCCGGTTTGCAGCGGTATTTCTGCACCATGAACATGGAGTTCGTGAACAGTGCTGAGGACTGCTCTAAGGAGGAAAAGAGCTGCTGCGCGAAGAAAGAAAAGCACGAGCCCACAGCGCCCGATTGCATGGCGTCTGCAAAGCTTCTACCAAATGCGAACAAATCTACCCCGGTTCAGATTCCCGCCGCCGATGGCGTGTGGGCAATGGTTCCGGTTGTGATCAGGGAATTCGTTCCAGCCCGTTGCGTGGAGCGCGTATTTCCAGAAAAAGAGCGTGGCCCACCGGATGGCTCGCGGCTGTTTATCGCCCAGCGGCGTTTGCTGATTTGAAGGATACGGACTGAAATTTCCGCCCCGCGACTTATTTAACGCGGTGGCATTTTCATTCATCGGGAAGAATCCCGTCACCTTCAAGCACCAGAAAACCATGTCTACCAACGGCCAGTCTATCGGCCATATTTTTAAAACCAACGAAGCTCCGAAATCCGCCAAGGCGCGATTCGGCGCATGGTTGTTGCCGCTCGCGATCCTGTTCGGGTTCGCATTGCTCTTTGGGATTCTGTTCCGTGACAGACTGCTTCCTGCCAAGGCTGTGGAGGTGTTTCCGGCGGTCGCGATCGAGGAGAAAGGGAATGTGTCATCGGAAACGGAAACGGAAACGGAAACGGCAAATTCCCCGGGAGTTGCCGGGAAACTTTTGTTCCAAGCATCCGGATGGATCGAGCCCGATCCGCTACCGATCAAAGCGACCGCACTCACCGACGGGATCATTGATGGAGTCCACGTGCTGGAGGGTGAGTTGGTAAAAAAGGGGGATGTGCTAGCTACTTTGATCGGAATTGACACCCGGATCGAGCGTGACCTGATGGCAGCCAAACTGGCGGATCTTAAAGCCTCGTTCGATGCTCATTGTGTTGGTACGCAGATCCAGCTGAAGAAAATGGATATCCAGAAAGCCGCGCTCGTGGTTGCGGAAGCCGATGCGGAGGAGGCGGCGGACAGGCTTGGTCGCTATGAAAGAATGACCAAAGGAGCGATCACCGAGGATGAGCGGATCAGGGTTCGTTTTGACCATACCCGTAACCTTGCGGAAGTGGATGCGGAGAAAGCGCGCATCGAGGAGATTGCAGAAAATCTCAACCGGATCGCCTACGAAGTGCTTGCCCTGCAATCACGGATTCAGGGAGCTGAATTTGATTTAGAAAAAGCCGAACTGGCATATTCCCGGACAAAAGTCATCGCCCCGGCGGATGGGCGGGTGCTGTCCCTCATGGCCGCACCCGGTCAGAAAAAAATGGTCGGTATGGATGCGGAAGACAGCGCGACAGTGGCGGTGCTCTACGATCCCGAACACCTGCAAGTCAGGGTGGACGTGCCGTTGGCCGATGCCGCGGGACTCAGTGTCGGGCAGCGTGCGAAGATCCGCTGCAACCTTCTTCCTGACCAGATTTTCGAGGGTGAGGTGACGCGGATTGAAGGTGCTGCTGATCTTCAGCGGAACACTCTTCAGGCGAAAGTCCGGATTGAGCATCCGAGCGAAAAAATGCGACCCGAAATGCTTTGCCGTGTGGAGTTTTTCGAAACATCTCTCGATCGTGGGAATACCGGCAACGCCGTGTCTGGAGCGTCAAGCATGTCCGTGTATGTGCCTGCGGCGGCGGTATCCGGTAACTCGGTCTGGATCTGCGATGCCGATTCCCTGCGCGCTGAAAAACGCCGCGTGGTGACTGCCGGAAAACGCGAAAATCTCGTCCGGATCACGGAAGGTGTCCGACCCGGTGAATGGGTCGTTACCAACCCTTCCGGCGTGAAGGACGGACAACGCCTCGAACCCCTTTTCAAAGACCAGCCATGATCTCCTGCAAAGCTATAATCAAATCCTACCGCAAGGGTGCAAACCTCGTCACTCCTCTGGAGAAGCTGAACCTTGAAGTTCCGAAGGGTGAGTTTCTCGCTTTGATGGGCCCTTCTGGTTCGGGGAAAACCACGCTGTTGAACCTCCTTTCCGGAATCGATAATCCAAGCTCCGGGACTCTGGAGATCAATGGTGAGGACATCGCCGGGTTTTCCAGGAAACGACTGACCAGATGGCGTGCCGAGAATGTCGGTTACATTTTCCAGCTCTACCATCTGATCCCGGTTCTCACCGCTTTCGAAAACGTGGAGCTGCCGCTTCTGATCACTTCCATGAGCAGGGCGGAACGGAAAAAGAAAGTGACCGCCGCTCTCGACGTGGTGGGGCTTTCAGATCGATCGGATCACACCCCTGCGGAGCTTTCTGGTGGCCAGGAGCAGAGGGTCGCCATCGCCCGTGCGCTGGTTGCGAATCCCGCCCTCTTGGTGGCGGATGAACCGACGGGAGATCTCGACCGAGAATCCGCCACGCACATTCTCGGTCTGTTGCGTTCGCTTGTCCGGGAGCACGGCAAGACGATCGTGATGGTCACCCACGATGCCCGCGCGGCCGCTGTAGCGGATCGCACCCTGCATCTGGAAAAAGGAAAACTACTCACTGAGGATCCGAACAAAACTCTCGTATGATCGCCCTTCTACAACTTGCCCTCAAGCAGCTCGCCCGCCATCGGCTGAGGACGTTGCTGACCGTGCTTGGCGTGGCATCCGGGATGTTCCTTTTTACCTCGGTCGAGACTTTGCAGCAATCGCTCGCGGTGGCTACCGAGGAGACTGCTGCGGATACGACTCTCGTGGTCTACCGGGAAAATCGTTTCTGCCCGATGACCAGCCTCCTGCCCGAGCATTATGCCGAGGAGATCCGCGATATCCCGAATGTCCGCGAGGTGATCCCGATCAAGATTCTCGTCAACAACTGCGGAGCCAGTCTTGATGTAGTGACGTTCCGGGGAGTGCCCGAAGGCCTGCTGACGAAATACGCGCCCGAGATCGAAATTATTGAGGGGACGGCCGCCGAGTGGGAGAAGCGTGATGATTCCGCTTTGCTGGGTGAACAATTTGCGAAGCGGCGCGGGCTGAACCCCGGTGATAAATTCGATGCCGCTGGAATCACCGTGTATGTGGCCGGAGTGATCCGCTCACCGTTTCCGCAGGATAACAATGTCGCGTATGTGAAACTTAATTTCTTACAGCAGGCTTCGCGGAGCGGGCTTGGGATTGTGACGCAGTTCAACGTCAGGGTGGAAAGTTCGGGGGATCTCGATTCGGTTGCGGAGGCGATCGATGCCCGTTTCAAGTCCGACCAGCAACCGACCAACACCAGGCCGGAGAAGGCGTTTTTCGCGGAAACCGCAGGGCAGCTGATCGAGTTGATTGGCTTTACGCGTTGGCTGGGCCTGGGAGCGGTGATCGCGGTGATCGCACTCGTCGCGAATTCCATTCTACTGATGGTCAGGAGCCGGGTGAAAGAAAACGCCGTGCTGCGGACGATTGGTTATCCCGGCCGGGCGATCATGTTTCTGGTGCTGAGCGAGGGCGGGATGCTGGGGATCGCGGGTGGGTTTTTCGGAGCCGGGCTTGCCTGGGTATTTCTCCGCTGGCAGAGCTTCACGATGGGTAGCGAGGGTCACACCCTCGCTGTTTTGCCGGAGGTTTCGACCGTCATTTTGGCGACACTTGGAGCGCTTGTTCTGGGAATCGTCGCATCGCTTCATCCCGCCATCATTGCCATCCGCCAGCCTATCGTAAAATCCCTCCGCTCATGAAGTTTTTACCGCAAAGACGCAAAGACGCAAAGACGCAAAGACGCAGAGGCCGCGAAGGGTCGCAGAGCCGGAACTGCCACTTCTTCTTGGAGTTTAATATTTAGAATTTAAAGTTTCATGCTGCCACTGAGTTACGCCCTACGGAACCTTTTCCGAGATAAGTCCCGCCTCCTGCAAACGGTTGGCGGATCCGCGCTGGTCGTATTGCTGGTCATGGCCGCGACGGCTCTCAACGGGGGGATGGCGAAAACTCTTTCAGCTTCGGGTTCGCCCCGTAACGTGATTTTGCTGGCAGCTGGCAGTGAGGAAAGCATCCAGCGCAGCGAGGTGACCGCGCAACTCGGCGGCATCGCGGAGGCTTCGATACCCGGTGTGGTAAAGGTCTTGGGGAATTCCGCCGTTTCGCCGGAAATTCACTACATGTCGTTTCTGGAAACGCCGGATGGCGGAAAAGGGCAGGGGCTTTTCCGTGGAGTAACACCGAAGGCATTGCTGGTGCATCCGGAAGTTCGGATCATCGAAGGGACTTTCCCCGGTGCGGGCGAGGTGATGTTGGGAAAGCTCACGTGGCGAAAACTCGGTCTCCCTGAAGAAAATCTCAGGCCGGGATCCAAGGTGAAAATCGAAGGCGCGGATCTCACCGTATCAGGTATTTTCGCGGCGCCGGGGACGGTCATGGAATCTGAAATTTGGGCGGTTCTCGGCGATCTTCATATGCTGGCTCAGCGCGACACGCTTTCCTGCGTGGTGATGAGAATGCAGACTCCGGAGGATTTTTCTGAGGTGGATCTTTTCAGCCAGCAGCGCCTCGACCTAGAGCTGGCGGCACTTCGTGAAAGCGACTATTACTCGGCGCTCAACAGCTTCTACCGCCCGCTGAGAATCATGACTTGGATCACCGCCGGGCTGGTGGCGGCGGGAGCCGTATTCGGTGGATTCAACACGCTTTATGCCGCCTTCGCCTCCCGCATCCGCGAGTTGGCCACCTTGCAGGCGGTTGGCTTTGGACGATTGGCGGTCTTTTTTAGCCTGGTGCAGGAAAGCCTGGTCGCCTGCCTTACCGGAACACTGTTGGCCTCCGTTCTGGCGATGTTTCTTCTCGATGGCCTGACGATTCCCTTTTCCATCGGTGCGTTCACGATTACTGTTTCTCCCACAGTCGCAATCGTCGGGCTTGTTACGGGAGTCCTGCTTGGAATCATCGGCTCCATCCCTCCGGCGATCCGCTGCCTTCAACCTTCCCTCCCCAAAGCACTACGATCCTAATAACGAACGCGAAGCGCAAGGAAGGGCTGCATTCTGCTGCCCAGCATCCTCAGCCATTACCCAACGCACCGGGCAGCAGAATGCAGCCCCTCCTTGTCTCAAAATACACGAAACCAAAATACGACCATGAAAACTATAGCTACCATATCCGCCATCCTCGCCGCCTTTTTACTTAGCTCGTGCAAGGAATCCGAAACCACGCTCGAGACTTCCGTCGAGATATCCACACCCGATCCGGCGCTGGAAAAATACTTCACTGATGAAGCAATCGCCGATGGGCAGCAGATCACCGCCGCAAGAACCACCGCGAAACCCGGGGATGAAATTTCCCTAAGCGGACTTGTGATGGGGCGTGAGAAAGTTTTCGTCGATAATCGGGCATCATTCATCCTCGGCGATCCCACGACGCTGACCCCCTGCAACAAGATGCCGGACGATCATTGTGAAACCCCATGGGACGCCTGCTGCGATGACAAGAAATTGAAACTCGAAGGCACCGCCTCGATTCAGATCGTCGGTGAAGACGGGCGCGTCCTGAGTGGGGAAATCCGTGGCACCCAAGGCCTGAAGGAACTCAGCTCGGTAACAATCACCGGAACGGTGGCTCCGCAGTCGTCGCCCGATTCGCCCGATTCGCTCGTGGTGAACGCCACGAAGATCCATGTAAGTAAACCGTAGGGCTCGTTTCCTGCTCGAGAAATGGGATCCGGCTTGGGTTCTCAGGCGCTCCCTGCGATCTCGTCTGCGTGCCCAAAGGCCACAAAGACTTTCGCGACGCGTTTCGGTAACGTCTGGAAGCAGTTTGCGGAGTGGTTCCTCAAGCATCTGGGAGACGGCTGATCCGCATCCTCTCAGCAACGACAAGCGACTTGAACCGCGAGTAGTCCTCCTCCTGCGATCCTGAAAGCAGGCGGTAGGTGTAATTGGGCCAATGGCTCATTTCCTCCAGCGCGTTCTTCATTCGCAAAGCGATCACCTCGCTGCTGTCCGTGCCCCTGCCGGAAAGGCGGGTGAGCAGCTCCTCTTTCTCGGGTGGCATCACGAACAGGTCCACCGCCGCGATCCGTATCACAGTATCCGTGCAGGCACGCACCTGCGCCGCGCCCTGGACATCGAGATCCATCACCACGTCGGCTCCTTGCTCGAGCCGATCCGTGACCTCGGATTTCAGTGTGCCGTAGAGATTTCCATGGACCTCGGCGCTTTCGAGGAACTCCCCGCCATCGCGCTTGGTGATGAATTCGTCCCGGCTCAGGAAATGGTAGTCGAGGCCGTTCACCTCGCCCGGCCTTGGGGCACGGGTGGTGCAGGAGATCGAGTAGTTTGCCTCGCCCTCGTCGGCAAGGCGCCTGCAGAGCGTGGTTTTTCCGGATCCGGAGGGGCCGGAGACTACGAGGAGGATTCCTGTCCGTTGGGGCATGGCAGCGAGGCTGCATGGAAAACCCCGGTTCAGGAAACCAAAATCCGGAGAAATCTACGGGGTGCGCAGATCCGCAGGGTCAGCCTCACCGAGGAGGCGAGCCCCGGATTTGTGGTCGCTTGCGGCGATTTGCTAGCTTCGTATTCTTTGCTCGAAATCTCCATTCATAGATGTGTATTCCAAATCCCGAGCAATCAAAATGGGCGAACTTCGAAGAGCCATCATCCTCCTCGTATATTTTGAGGCAATGGACGACTGGTTGTTGACTTGTAGGGACTTGTGGAAATCGTCTGAGCTATTTGGAGGTATGGATAGGTTTGCTTGCCTGGATTCCCACGGATTTAGATACCCGGAAATGATAGGACATGATTTCTTGGATGCGTTGAAGATTCACCGTGGAAAGGGATTTGGGTTTCCAGTCCGTCCCTTTTTCGATTTGCAGCGGAGGCTTGTTTCTGATGATATGTGGTATGGATCAGCCACCTGCAATGCCGCCGACATCTTCGCCCGCCCCTGTTAAGAAAGGAATGCCCGGCATCGCATGGGTCGGCATCGGTTGTGGGGGACTGCTTGTAATCGCTATAATCGTAGGAGCCATCGTGTTCAGCAAGGTGAAGGGGACTTTGGAGGATTTCGCGGCCAACCCAGAAAAGGCGGCTGCGGAGATGATAGTTTCCATGAATCCGGAGCTGGAGATGGTTTCGCAGGATGAGGAAAATGGCACGATGACCATCCGTACCAAGGACGGCAAGGAGATGACCCTGTCTTACCAGGATATCGCCGAGGGCAAGATGGAGGTGACGGACGCGGACGGCAACACCACGCGTCTCGGTTCTCCGGATCTCTCTCTGGTGCCAGCCTGGGTTCCGAAGGCGCCGGATCTCACCGACGGGATCAGCATGTTCCATACGGCTGCGGGGGGCCGTGTCAGCGGCCAGTTCTCCGGCAAGAGCGTGACGGGGGTTGAGGATCTTAAAGAATTCTTCGAGAATGCGGCTTCTGATCAGGGTCTCTCAAGCAGTTCGAACAGCTCGACGAGTATGAACGGCACGTCGGTTGCCACGCAGGAGTTCACCGGAGGCGGAAAATCGCTCAAGATCGTGATCACCGAGAAACCGGGCTCTGCGGCACTTATCAATACCAACTATTCCGAAAATTGAAAAATCCGGAATAATCCGCTGCCCGGTATCGCTCTTATCAGTGAGCATCTGGAATGGTTCTCGAATTTAAAAAATTACATCCCATGAAAATTGTCCACAAGACCAAGAACGGAGAAAGCCGCGAAGCTCTCCTCAAGGAATATTTCATCACCGCCTCATTGATCGCCCTCCTGAAGCGGGTTGGTCAGGAGGCTGCGAAAGCCGCACCGACGCACGTGAAAAACGCCGCGCTCGCCAAGGTTCGCAACTGACAGATTTCCCCGGGACGAATGCTCTATGAGCCGTCCCGCGATCTGGCGAGAGTCTTCAGTTTGGGAGTCCGGGGCATTGCCCAACGATCCCCATTTATAAGGTGAGCTGAAGGCTTCCGTCAGCTCACGGGGCACATTGCCCGGTGGGTTTCCCTTTTTCATTGGCCTCCAGCCGTGTTAGACAAAGGCAGATGACTGAAACCAAGCCCTGTCCCGATTGTCCTGAGGTCACCAAAGAACATAATATCACCGAGGAGGAGATTCGGGAGCAGGAGGTCTTCGAGTTGGAGACGGCGGAAAGCTCATGGCTCGCCGGCCCGCGGACACGTTTCAATGACCTAATTTCGCTGTTCCGCGTCGGGATTGATTTCATTCGGGCTTACCGAGTCCTCCATTTCGTGGGGCCTTGCGTCACGATCTTCGGCTCCGCGCGCACCAAGCCGGGAACACGTTACTACGAGCTCGCGCGGGAAATGGGCGCAGCCAGCGCCGAACTCGGCTTCACGGTGCTGACCGGCGGCGGCCCGGGCATCATGCAGGCGGGGAATCAGGGTGCCTACGAGGCCGGCGGCAAGTCGATCGGGGTCAATATCATCCTGCCCTTCGAGCAGCACGTGAATCCCTACGTTCAGCGCTCGGTTGATATGCGTTACTTCTTCACCCGCAAGACCATGCTGGTGAAATACTCCTACGCCTTCATTGTCATGCCCGGCGGCGCGGGGACGCTCGACGAGATGTTCGAGACCATGACTTTGATCCAGACGGGCAAGCTGAAGAATTTTCCGATCGTATTGATGGGTAAGGATTTTTGGCAGCCGCTGATGGATTTCGTATACCATATGGCAGAGGCGGGGACGATCAGCCCCGAGGATCCGGAGCTAATTTTCTTCACCGACAGCATTGAGGAGGCGAAAGCGCACCTTCAGCGGCATGCCGTCCGCCAGTTCGGCCTGCGCCGCAAAAGAATCCCGACGCCGATACCGGTGCTCGGCGAGCAGAGTGCCTGAGGCTTACGGCTTGGGCAGGAAATATGATTTCTGCTTATCGGAGATGGGCATTCCAAGTTTCTGCATCGCGGCGAGCATGTCCTCCCAGAGGGAGCGTTTGACCTGGTTCGAGCCGCCGGTCTGGAGCAAATAGCTGGGGTGATAGGTCACGCGGGCGGGGGTGCCGGCAACCTCGTGCCATTTCTCGCGCATCGAGCCGAATGCTCCTTCCAGTCCGATCAAGCCTTCCGCTGTGGTTCCGCCTAGGGCGATGATGATCTTCGGCTGCACGACGGATATCTCCGCCAAAACAAGCGGCAGGCAGGCAGCCATTTCCTCCGGGGTTGGCTTGCGGTTGTTCGTGGTTTGGCGGGGCATCGCGGGGCGGAATTTTACGAGATTGGAGATGTAGACATCTCCGCGATCGACACCCATGGCTTTTAGAATGCCTGTGAGCTTCTGGCCGGCCGGCCCCACGAACGGTTCGCCCTCTTTCTCTTCGTTGTAGCCCGGAGCCTCGCCGACGAGCATGATCTCCGCATCCGGGCTGCCGGTGGCGAAAACCATTTTCTCTCGCAACGTCCCCAGCGACTGGGCGGGTGCCCAATTCTCCGCTTGGCTGCGCAGCCCCGCGAGTTGCTCGGCCTTGCTGGCTCCGGAAACGACGACCGCTTGGCTGACCACCTTTGTCGCTGCGGCGGGCGCGGCGCTTTCCTGCGGGGCGGTCGCCACCGGTTTCCTCGCCCGGATGAAAAGTTCTCGCAGTCCTGAGCGCGCAGCATCGTCGAGGTAAACATGGCTGCGCCCGCGCGCCTTTTCGGCTTTCAGGAACTCGATTACGGCATCAACGGGGCGGGACACGCCCCTTTTCTAGGTGGCGGTTTCGGGCGAATCAACCCCGTGTCCTTGAAATCGTCGTTTTTTCACACTTGCCGCCACCATTCCGAACCAATAAACCCCTTCCATGTCGTATTTTCCCGATATCCCAAAAATTCAGTTCGAAGGATCCAAATCCAAGAACCCCTACGCCTTCAAGCAATACAACCCGGACGAAATCGTCGCGGGTAAGTCGATGAAGGAGCACACCCGCTTCGCCGCCGCCTACTGGCACGTGATGCGCAACGGTCTTTCCGACCCCTTCGGAGGCCCGACTGCGCTGATGCCATGGGATGACCAGAGCGATTCCGTGGACAACGCCCTCAAGCGCGCCGATGTCTTCTTCGAGTTCCTCGATAAGACCGGCATCGACTACTACTGCTGGCACGACCGCGACATCGCACCTGAGCTCGGCGACCTGGCGAAATCCAACGCCGCCCTCGAGAAGGTCACTGACCATTTGCTCGATCTCCAGAAAGCGACTGGTAAAAAGCTGCTCTGGGGCACCGCTTGCCTGTTCTCCCACCCGCGTTACTCGCAGGGTGCCGGCACCTCGCCGAACGCCGATGCATTCGCCTACGGCGCAGCTCAGGTGAAAGCAGCCATGGACGGCACTCTCAAGCTTGGCGGTGAAGGCTACACCTTCTGGGGTGGTCGCGAGGGTTACTCCACCCTCCTTAATACCGACATGAAGCGCGAACTCGATAACCTCGCGAACTTGCTCCACCTCGCCGTGGACTACGCGAAAAAGATCGGCTTCACTGGCCAGTTTTACATCGAGCCGAAGCCGCGCGAGCCCACTACGCACCAATACGACTCTGACTCCGCAGCGTGCCTGAATTTCCTCCGCCAGTATGGCCTGATGGATCACTTCAAGCTGAACCTGGAAACCAACCACGCGACCCTCGCCGGGCACACGATGCTCCACGAGATGACTGTGGCCATCGATGCCGGCGCGCTCGGCTCCGTGGATGCGAACCAGGGCGATGAACTCGTCGGCTGGGATACCGACCAATTTCCGACCGACATTTATCTCACCACCGAGATCATGCTCAAGGTGCTGGAAATGGGCGGCTTCACCACCGGCGGCCTCAACTTCGATGCGAAGCGCCGCCGCGAGTCCCATGACCCGTCCGACCTTTTCCACGCCCACATCGGCGGCATGGACGCCTTCGCACGCGGCCTGAAAATTGCCGCCGCCATCCGCGAGGACGGACGCCTGCAGGACTTCGTCGACAATCGCTACAAGAGCTGGACCAGCGGCATCGGCGCGAAGATCGCCGGCAAGCAGGTCTCTATGGAGGAAATCAGCGCATACGCCCTCTCCAACGGCGAGCCGAGCCTCGAATCCGGTCGCCAGGAAATGCTCGAGAATTTGGTGAACGAGTTCATCTAATCCGTTCGCCCTGTGCGCGGCTCCGCATTTTGATTCCAAGGATGTCCGGAAACGGGCATCCTTGTTCGCTTTGTAGAGGGGCATATCCCAGATTGACGAAGGCACGCCTACGGAGCAGGGTAGTGTTATGGATGAAGTGATTTCCATTGATCCCGCGATTTGCAACGGGAAGCCGGTATTCCGCGGAACTAGAATTACCGTGGAAACGGTGTTCGGTTTTCTGTCCGCAGGAGACTCCATGGAGAATGTTCTTGAAGAGTTTCCCTCGCTTAAGCGGTCGGATATCGAAGCTGCTTTCGGTTACGCCTCCCGCCTAGTAGGTAACAGGCACCTTACCGAAGCGGTTTGATGAACGGGATCGTCATCGACGAGAACCTGCCAAGGAAGCTAAACTTGCCCACCGGATTGATCGTGAAATCAACCCGGGCAATCGGCTCCAATCCACGGATTCTGAAATCTGGGAATACGCAAGAGCGCGTGGTTTCGTGATATTGACAAAGGACGCTGACTTCTCACACAGGATCGCCATATCCGAGCCGCCTCCCTGGGTGGTGCATGTCCGCGTCGGGAACCTACCGTTGAAAGAATTCATCGATCTGCTGCGGAAATCATGGCCAAAAATTGAATGCCATTTCCCTGAGGCGAAGCTGATCGATCTCTACAGGGAGCGCATCAATGTTGTGATCTGATTCGGGTGATAGCTCCGGATTCTCTCTTGGCTGGTGAGGTGGGAGCATGCTTTTCGGGCATCACTCGACTCCCAGTTCCTTAAGCTTCGGCATGAGCGACGGCGAATCCGGCGAGAAGGAATCGAAACGGTATTTTTATGATCTGCGGCAAACCCTTGGTCAATGCGCCTGCTGGACAAGGAAAAAACCCGGACTAGGATATGGGGAGCACTGTCTGCCGCCGCGTTTCCCCAACCCGATGTTTCTTACCGCATTCCATGATCTTTTGAAGCCGCAATGGCTGACCACGCTGACCGAACTCAAGGAAGCCGGTGGGCTCGCGGTCAGTGAGCTTTCACGTCGCCTCGGCTCCAGCTACATGACTGTGAAACAGCACTGCGAGGATCTGACCAAGCTCGGTTACTTGAAGCGCTCCCGCGTTCCCCGCACGGAGATCGGCAGGCCTGAGATCTTCTACCGACTATCGGAAAAGGCGGATGCACTTTTTCCTGCGATCCCTGCGGAGTTCACTCTCGGGATGCTGGACCAGATTCAGCGGATGTTCGGCGAGACCGCCCCGGATCGCCTGCTTTTCCAGTATTTCCAAGATCAGGGAGAAAACTTGAAAGCCCGTCTGGCCAAGGGTGGAACTCCGCTCGATCGGGCGCAACTTTTCGCGAAGATCCGTTCGCAGGAGGGGTATTTCACCCACTGTATCCATGAAGCGGAGGGCGGACGTATCGTGTTGCGGGAGTTCCATCACCCGCTACGGAAAGTCCTCGCGAAATACCCACGCGCCATTGCGATGGAACAGCGAGCGATCGAGTCGGCACTCGGCGGCAAGGTGACCCGGGAGGTTTCCGATGAGGCCGGCGATGTACCCGGGCATGTTGATTTCATCTTGGCTGCGGCATCCTAGTGTTCTGTCACACTTCGTTTGAAGGATAGAGGCTTTGGAGTTTTATGCGGGTGGCGGCGGTGTCGTCTACATCCCCGTTGGGGATGAAGAACCTTCGCCACCCAGTTCAAAAACAATCCTGCCCACCACTTTCAGTTCCACCCAAGAGCTACCTTTGGGGAATGGATTTATCGGGTTCAATGCAAGGAGCAGGCGGCGTAGGCGGTCTTCTCCTGATCACAACGGGAGCGCAGCGGACATAGACGGCCAATAAAATCAAACCCGCCGTCAACGGGAGCGCAGCGGACATAGACGGCCAATAAAATCAAACCCGCCGTCAACGGGAGCGCAGCGGACATAGACGGCCAATAAAATCAAACCCGCCGTCAAATCACTCGGCACTCGGCACTAGCAAACTTCTTCCTACGACGGGAACGGAAACGTCGGGTGTAACTGAAAGTGGTGCTCAGCTTGTCATTTTTTGAAAAGGCTCAGAAAATATTTATCTTTTTTCGTGTGACAGGGCACTAGCTGGACGGGCGTCAGGGTTCGGGAAAGTTTGAATCATTTCCCCCGCAGGTAGGTCTAAGCCCCTGCGAACCCATCAATACGTCCTATGAAAACCATCAATTTCGCCGCGCTTGCGGCTTGCGCTGCGCTCGGACTCGTTTCGTGTGATAAATCGGATCCGGTATTGGAGAAGAAACTCAGCGAGCTTGAGAAGAAGGCGGCAGAGGCGACCGAACGCCAGCGGCAGTTGGAACAAGAGCTTGCAGACAGGGAGTTGGCGGAGGAGCGGGATGCGATCGAGAGGGAGCGCACGCTCATCGAGCAGGAACGGATCGCGATGGAGGACAGCAGGGACGAGCAGGATGCCGCCGCAGCGGAGGAGTTGGCCAAGCGGCAGCGCGAGCTCGCGGAACGGGAGAAAAGGATTTCAGAAAACCAGGAGCAGCTGGATGCGCGCGAGCAGGAGTTGACCGGTCTGGAAGGGCAGCTGGAACAGAAGGAAGGGGAGCTTGCCGGGCGCGAGCCGCTCGATTCGTTGCCCCCGCTGGAGGATATAGACGAAGGCTCGTCGACGGGGGATTTTGACAACTTTTACCAACCTCTCGCAGCATATGGATCGTGGTTCCAAACCGTTGACTACGGCTACGTCTACCAGCCGTCCGTTGTCTGCGATGTGTCATGGAGGCCATATACCCGCGGGCGCTGGGCGTTTACAGGCCAAGGGTGGACCTGGCTGTCGAGCGAGCCATTCGGTTGGGCTTGCTATCACTACGGACGCTGGGCGCGGCTTAGGAATACCGGCTGGGTCTGGGTTCCCGGCAGCGAGTGGGCTCCGGCCTGGGTGACGTGGCGGGAAAGCCCCGGTCATATCGGCTGGGCGCCGCTCCCGCCTGAGACGATCGCGTGGCGCGGTCGTTCGTGGGATTCGTCCGTCGAGGTAAAATTCGGGATCGCTAGCGGATCGTTCTCCTTCGTTTCCTACCGGAATTTCGGAAACAGCATCCAGCGGTATTGCCTTCCCGTTTCGGGCAATGGGCTGATCATCCGGAACTCGACGAACATCACCCGCTATCAGGTGGACAAGCATCGGATTTTCGTTGGTGGGCCGCGTTATGACAGGGTTTGCAAGGAGATCGGGAGGAAATTTCCCGTCCATCACCTGAGGGTGAACCAGCGCCCGGACTTCGGCCGCCGTAGCCAGCTGGCTAACAGGATCAGCGGCAGGGATCTGAAGGTGGTTGCACCGTGTATGGAAGTGGATTGGAACCAGGCTCTGCGACCCAGACGTGTCAGCCGGGATTTGGGAAAGGTGATCGTGGAGAGGAGCAGGAAGCTGCCGGATGATGTCCGCAAGCATGTTAAGCAGCGCCGTATCGCAGATGCCTACAAGGCGGAGAAAGTCGTTGCGGATGCGGGCGGCAGGCAGCGTTTTGAACGGGAGCGCAGGGAGCACCGCGATAAGGGGCGCGAGAGGATGGAGCAACGCCGTAACGCGATCTCCGAGCAGGAGGGTCGTATTCGCGAGCAGCAGGAGGCGGAGCGCAAGGCCATCGAAGAACGGCAGGAACGGATGCGCGAACAGGCGGAAGCCCGGAGGAAAACCGACGAAAGCGCCCAGGAACAAGCCCGCGAACAGGAGGTGGAGCGCCAGCAACGGATGCGCGAGCAACAGAAGGCTCTTCGGGAAAATGCAGAGCGGGCACAGGAGGAGGTGCGCAAGCGGGAAGAGGGGGCGCGGCGCGGGCGAGGCCGTGAGGAGAAGATGAGGAACCGCCGGCAAGAAGCGACACGAAGGGCAGCCGAGGAGCAGAGGGAGGAAACCCAACGCGAGGCCTCGGAACAACAGGAAAAGATGCAAAAACGTACCGAGCAGCAGAGGGAGTCCGCGAAGAAGGCGCAGGAGAACATGCGTCAACGCGCCGAGGAACAGCAGCGCAGAGAGGAGGCGGGAAATCGCCAGGAGGAGCAACAGGCACAGATGCGCCAAAGGCAGCAACAGCAGCAGCGCGAGGAGGCCATGAAGCGCCAGCAGGAGCAGGCGGGTCAACGCCAGCAGGATGAATTGCAACGCCGTGCTCAGGAACAGCAGGAGCAAGCCCGCCAGCAGCAGGAGCAACAGGCTGGTCAACGCCAGCAGGAGAAAATGCAACGCCGTGTTCAGGAACAGCAGGAGCAAGCCCGCAAGAAGCAGGAGCAACAGGCTGGTCAACAGCAGCAGGAGAAAATGCAACGCCGTGTTCAGGAACAGCAGGAGCAAGCCCGCCAGCAACAGGAAAAGCGGGCACGCCAACAGCAGCAGGAGAAAATGCAACGCCGTGCTCAGGAACAGCAGGAGCAAGCCCGCAAGAAGCAGGAGCAACAGGCTGGTCAACGCCAGCAGGAGGAATTGCAACGCCGTGTTCAGGAACAGCAGGAGCAAGCCCGCAAGCAGCAGGAAAAGCGGGCACGTCAACAGCAGCAGGAGGAATTGCAGCGCCGTGTTCAGGAACAGCAGGAGCGAGCCCGTAAGCAGCAGCAGGAGGCCCTACGCAATCGGCAGGAGCAGCAGCAAAGGATGCGCGAACAGCAGGAACGCAGCCGCCAGCAACAGAAGCTCGGGATCAAGTGATCAGCTCGCGGTCTTGAAGGTTCGTTTCGGCAGAGGTTCCTCTTTGGATTTTTTTGGGAGGCAGAGAAGCGCTTCGCTGATCAGGAAAAACAGCACGGCGAGGAGGAAAGCGCGCCACATGTCGGTGGAGAGGGAGGCGTCGGTGGAGCTGCCCGCCTGGTCGAGGAGGCGGTAGCCGGTGCCATCGAGCATGGCGTCGAGGCTGTCCTTGGTGGCGATCTCTAGGTCGTCCTCGGCGGCGGGGCGGTTGACTGCGATAAGTCGGTCTCCGAGGCGGAAGACACCCGCGGTGTAGGCGGATGATTCATCGGAGAAATCATCGATGCGGCTGCGGCTTTCTCCGGGCAAGAGTTGAGAGGTTTCAGAGCCGACTTCGGCAAGGTAGGAGGAGTCGAAGCGATCCGCGCCGAGTGCGAGTATCCTTTGTGCGACAGGGAGCAGGACATCGGCGTCACCGAGGTTGGACCAGGTGTAGTCGGGGATGGATCCGAGGAACCAGAGGGTACCGCGATCGACGATTTTGCGGCTGAGGAACGCCTCACCGTCCTCCCAGCGGGCGAGTACTGTGGCGTCGCCATCGGCCACGGCACGCTTGATCCCGCGCAGGCGCTCGGCGGGGATGGGGGAGCCGTCGATACCGTCGCGGAGGGGGCCATCGGATTTGTTCCAGTCCCGGAGGATGAAGAATTTCCCTGTATCTGCAGAGGTGACGGCTCCCCACTTCATGCCGAGGAATTCCCGGAAGGAGGTGCCGGATGATGGCAGGAAAACGAGCTGTCCGCCGCTGGAGAGGAAGCTTTCGAGCACCTTCGCGTTTTCACCGACTGGAAGCGGTGCTGCCCACAGGATCATCGATACGTCCGAGGTGGAGACTGTTGAGAATGCAGCGGGCGAAATTTTTTCCGCCGTTTGCTTTTCAAAGCCGGGAGGCGCGGCGGCGAGGAGGAGATAGTCGGCAGCCTCACCCAGATCCGCCACGACAAGCGATTTGATGGGTCGTGCCGGGCCGTAGGCGAAGAAGACCGAATTGTCGCGAGGGTTGCCGTCCGCGGGTAGGCCGAGCCAGCCGTGACCGGATTCTGTCTGGTCCGTGATTTTTATCTGTCTCTGGAATCTCAGCGACTGGCCGGGCAGGTTTACGGACTCACTGGTTCCGGCGCCGTTGGTGTTGACGGTGAGAGGGAGGTTGAGTGTGCCGCGGCTTTCCTCGGAGCGGATGAGTTCGAGGTCGAGCGTGAGTCCGTCGGAGCTGCGGCGGGTGCCCAGCAGTTTCAGGGAGACGTTCGGGGCGGAGTCGCCGGTGAGCGAGAGGACACGCACCGAAGGCTTTTGCTGGAGGGACGAGATGCTTGCGCGGACGGCGGCCCAGCGCTCGTCGTCGGGGCGCCAGTTGGATTCCTGGAGATCGGATGCGAGCCAGATTTCGGAACGCCCGGTCGCTGCGGCAAGGTATTCCGCTGCCGTGTTCATCAGGGCGGGGAAGTCGGTGTCAGAATCGGTAGCGGCCGTTGAGGAAATTTCCGCAAGGACATCGGGGGAGGGCACTTCTTGGGCTTTCCCGGAGGCGCTGTCGATGAGGACGAGGCGCGGGTTGCCGAGGTTGGCCATCGCGTCGCGGACTTTCTGGAGAACGAGGTCGCGTTTCGCCGCCTGGCCGTCGCCGGAGCGGAGTTCCATCGAGGCGCTGCGATCCAGCACCAGGACGACAGTGTCGATGGTGCCCGCACCCCAACCAAGCAGCCCGGAAACGACGGGTCGTGCGGCAGCGAATGCGAGTGCGGCGATGCCGAGCGCGCGGCAGGTGAGGATGAGGATGTGGCGCAGCTTCTTCTTGCCGCGTGATTCGCGGGTGGCTTTGAGGAGAAATTGCATCGCCGCCCACTGCACCGTTTTATGGCGGCGCTTGTTGAGTAGGTGGATGATCACCGGCACGCTGACGGCGGCTAGGAACCAGAGCAGGAATGGGGAGAGGAAGGTCATCAGTGCTTCGCTTTCGGGAGGCGGGCGGTGAGGAATTCGCGGAGCAGGGGCTCGAGGGGGGTGTCAGTCGTGACGAGTTGGTAGTCGGCGGAGGCGTCGTGGGCTTTGTCGCGGACGGTTTTCATGAATTCCTTGAGGGCGCTCTGGTATTCATCGGCGATGAGGTTCGGCTCGGCGACGATGGCGGTGCCGTCCTCGAGATCCACGAAACGGTGGGGACGGTCGAACTCGAAGTCGATTTCCTGCGGATCCATGAGGTGGAAAAGCGAGATGTCGTGCTTGCGGTAGCGTAGGTGCTGGAGGGCTTCTGAAAGCTCTTCCGTATCGGTGAAGAAATCGGAGAGAATGACAACGAAGGCGCGCTGGCTGATCTTTTCCGCGATTACGTGCAGGGCGTCGATCAGGCCGGTTTCGCCGGATGGCTCGACCTTTTCGATGGTGGAGAAGAAACGCTCAAGGTGGGCGGCGCGACGGGAGGGAGGCACCTCGAGATGAAGCTTGTCGGTGCAGATGGAGAGGCCTGCTGCATCGCCTTGGTTGACGAGGAGGTAGGCGAGCGATGCGGCGATGCGACGGGCGTATTCGATCTTCGGATCCTGCCCGGGGCTGTGGAAATTCATCGAGGCGGAGGCGTCGATGACGAAGTAGGCGCGGAGGTTGGTGTCGGCTTCGAATTCCTTGATGTAGAAGCGGTCAGAGCGGGCGAAGGCCTTCCAGTCGAGGCGCCGGGTGTCATCGCCGGGGACGTATTTCCGGTACTCCGCGAACTCGACGGACGAACCGCGGTGGGGGGAGCGGTGCTTGCCGGCGACGTTTCCCATCATGGGAACCCGCGACTCGATGGGCAGCGAGCTAAGGCGCGAGAGGAGGTCGCTGTCGATAAAGGAGTGCGCAGACATCTACGTTTCGGTTCAGGACTCTTGCATTTCCGAAAGGAGTTTTCGGATGATCTTTTTGGAGGTCATGCCTTGGGACTCGGCGGCGAAGTTGGTGATGACGCGGTGGTTGAGGACGGCGGGGGCGACCGCTTCGAGGTCTTCGAGGGAGGCCATGTAGTTTCCGCGGAGAGCGGCGCGGGATTTCGCACCGAGGATGAGGTATTGGACGGCACGCGGGCCTGCGCCCCAGCCGACGGTGTCCTTGACCCACTGCGGCGACTCGGGCTGAGCCGGCCGGGTCTTGCGGACGATTTCCACGGCGTAGTCGTAGAGGTGGTCAGGGACGGGCACGCGGCGGACGAGTTGCTGGAAAGCGATGATCTTCTCGCCGTCGATGAGTTTGGAAAGCGCCTGCTTCGCGGCTCCAGTGGTTTCGCGGGCGATCTGTTTCTCCTCTTCGGCGGATGGGTATTCCACCTCGATGAGAAACATGAAGCGGTCGAGCTGAGCTTCGGGCAACGGATAGGTTCCCTCCTGCTCGATAGGGTTCTGGGTGGCGAGGACAAAGAAAGGGGGTTCGAGGGCGTAGGTCTTTCCCAGGACAGTGACTTTCTGCTCACCCATCGCTTCGAGCATGGCGGACTGGGTCTTGGCTGGGGCGCGGTTGATCTCGTCGGCGAGGACGAGGTTTGCGAATACCGGGCCTTTGACGAACTCGAACTCGCGTTTCCCACCGACGCCGGATTCCTGGATGATATCCGTGCCGGTGATATCGGCGGGCATCAGATCCGGGGTGAATTGGATACGATTGAAGGAGAGGTTGAAGGTCTGGGCGACGGAGGAGACGAGGAGGGTTTTCGCTAGACCGGGGACGCCCATGAGCAGGGCGTGGCCACGTGCGAACAGGCAGATTGCGAGTTTCTCGATGACTTCATCCTGTCCGATGATGGTTTTTGCGATTTCTTCGCGGAATCCCTGGTATGTCTTGCCGAGCTCGTCGATGGCGGCAACGTCGTCGGGTGGAAGCTGGTATGGGTTGCTGTCTGCAACGGTTTCCCCAAGCGTTTCGACTTCGATTTCGGCGGGGATTTCTTCTGGGGCTTCTGAATGGGTGTCCATTTGTAAGTAATGTTTTGCAAAAACTAGGGGTAGCAGGTGTTTTGTCGAGAAGTGATACGGGGAGGGAAGGGGAAGTCCTTCGGCGTGGAGTCTGTTTCCGAAAAAAAACGTGCAGACTGCAGTATTTTTCCATTTCCGACTTGCCAGAGCCCGTTCTTCTGGTAAATCACCCGCCCCGCGGGGCTTCCGGTATGGATCGGCAGGCTGCGAATCAAGCGAACTTCTGCACACTATGGCACGTATTTTAGGTATCGAAATCCCCAACGAGAAGCGAATCGAGGCTTCTCTCACTTATATGTTCGGAATCGGCAGCTCTCTCGCGAGCCGTGTTTTGGATCACGCCGGGGTCGACCCCGACATCCGCACCGGACAGCTCAGCGAGGAACAGCTCGTCAAGATCGCCCAGGTCATCCAGGCGGAGAAGATCATCGTTGAGGGCGACCTTCGCCGCGAGCGACAGGGACAGCTCAAGCGTCTCACCTCCATCAACTGCTACCGCGGCATTCGCCACAAGCGTGGCCTCCCGGTCCGTGGTCAGCGCACCCGCACCAACGCCCGCACTCGCAAGGGCAAGAAGAAGACAGTGGGTGTGAAGAAATAATTTTCGGGAGATCTGACGATCTCCGAACAATTCCAGACATATGTCCGAAGAAACAAACAACACAGAAGCTGAAGAAGTGGCGGTTCCCGCTGCCGAGGCCAAACCCGAAACCCCGGCTGCAGCTCCCGCAGCGAAGCCGGATGAAAAATCCGCAAAAACGGATGAGAAGGCCGCACCTGCCGCTGAGGCAGCCGCCGTTCCCGCTCTCAATCCTGACGGCACCCCCAAGAAAGAGGCGAAGAAGGATATCTTCGCTGAGATCGGTGGTGGCGAAGAGGAGATCAAGATCCACAAGGCCAAGGGTTCGAAGAACATCGCACGCGGCATCGTCCACGTGACCGCTACCTTCAACAACACTCTCGTCAGCGTGACCGACCCCAACGGAAACTCCATCGGTTGGTCCAGCGCCGGCAAGATGGGCTTCAAGGGTTCGCGGAAAAGCACCGCATATGCGGCACAGGTTGTTTCCCAGGATGCATGCCGCCAGGCCATGGGTCACGGCTTGAAAGAGGTCGATGTCCGCGTCAAGGGGCCCGGCTCCGGTCGTGAGTCCGCAGTCCGTGCCGTCCAAGGCCTCGGTCTCGACATCCTCTCGATACGCGATGTTACCCCCATCCCTCACAACGGTTGCCGCCCTAAGAAAGCCCGCCGCGTTTAGTCCAATACCTTAAACTCCTAACTTTCTAGAATCATGGCACGTTACACAGGTCCACGCACCAAACTTTCCCGTCGCTTCGGCGTCTCACTATTCGGTCCATCCAAGTCATTGGAGCGCCGCAACTTCCCACCGGGTCAGCACGGAGTCCGTGCAGGCCGCAAGAAGAAGTCAGAATATTCCGTCGCACTCGGCGAGAAGCAAAAGCTCCGTTTCCAATACGGCGTCCTTGAGAAGCAATTCCGCGGATACTACCAGGAGGCTGCGCGCCGCCGTGGTATCACCGGTATCATCCTTCTCCAACTTCTCGAATGCCGTCTCGACAATGTCTGCTTCCGCGCAGGTTTCGGCAACTCCCGCCAGGCGGCACGCCAGATGGTTAATCACGGGCACGTGCTCGTGAACGGTCATTGCGTCGACATTGCAAGTTGCCAGGTTAAGCCCGGTGACCACATCAAGGTCGGAGCAAAGCCATCCTCGCAGCAACTCGCACTTCGTATGCTCGATCTCACCCAGGCGGTTCCCGCCGTGGATTGGCTCGAGACCGACCGTGAGAAAATGGAATGCACGATGTCCCGCATCCCGGAACGTTCCGAGATCGAGCCGCTCGTCAACGAGCAGCTCATCGTCGAGCTCTACTCCCGCTAATACCGGAAGGAAAATATTTCAAGAAACGTCCGGAGGAAACTCCGGGCGTTTTTTTGTTTGGAGCGCGGCTTTGCAAGCCGCTTGCTTGCGGCTCGTTTTCATCGCTGAGATCCGCCAGATGCAAACCGGGCAGGGCGCCTACACAAGGGGGGGGCTGCTAATTTTGAAGAGATTTTAACCACAACGGGAGTGAAGCGGACATAGAGGAACTCACTCAAAACTATCCTTTCCTCAAATCTCACGGATAAACACAGATAAGAGAGAGTAGAATCGGAACTTTTGGATTCGAATGAGGTTTTCTCTAGTAATGACCAGTTTCTAGTCACTTTCGTGAGTCGTCATCTGTGAAAATCCGCGTCCATCCGTGGTTCTCTTTCCCGAGTGTAGGAGCCCTGGCAAACCGAGCCGAGATAGCGGTTTGCAAAGCCGCGCTCCTTATCAGCCCTCCCTTTCTGCGAGGAAAGACCGGCTGCTGAGGTCGGCGTATTTTCCGTCACGTGCGAGCAGTTCTTTGTGTGTGCCTTGTTCGAGGATACGTCCGTTTTCGAGAACGTAGATCTTGTCCGCGTTTTGGATGGTGGAAAGGCGGTGGGCGATGACGAAAGCGGTGCGGTTTTTCATCAGCGCGTCGAGGGCTGACTGAATCTGGTGTTCGGTTTCCGAATCGACCGAAGCGGTGGCTTCATCAAGCAGCAGGATTGGCGCGTCTTTTAGGAGAGCGCGGGCGATGGAGAGCCGCTGTTTCTCTCCTCCGGAAAGTTTTACGCCGCGCTCGCCGACGTTGGTGTCGAGACCCTCGTCGAGTTCGCGGACGAATTTGTCTCCGTTGGCCGCCTCAAGCGCCTGCCACAATTCCTCTTCGCTGGCACCACGCTTCGCCAGTTCCAGATTTTCGCGGACGCTTCCGTTGAACAGAAACGGCTCTTGGGTGACGTAAGCGAGTTGGCTGCGGAGCGCGGTTTTGTCGAGGTTTCCGATTTCTTGTCCATCGAGCAGGATACTGCCGGAGTCCTTTTCATAAAAGCGGGCGAGCAGGGAAAGCACCGTGGTTTTTCCTGCGCCGGTAGTACCGACAAGAGCAATGGTTTGGCCGGGTTCTGCGTTGATTGAGACACCGTGCAAAGTTGGCTGATCCTGGTATCCGAATGAAACGTTATCGAACTCTACCCGCCCTTTCACCGGGCCGGAGATTGCTTCCCCGCTGGTTGCGTTGGTTTCCTCGTCGGCATCTAGGATCTCAAACACTCGGTCGGCTGCCGCGCGTCCCGAAAGTAGCATCTGATTGAGGGAGTTGAGACGGTCGATGGGTTCGTAGAACAGGGCGAGGGAGAGTAGAAATTTAGTAAAATCACCGATCGTCATGTTGCCTGCCATAATTGCGGAGCCGCCGGCTCCGAGAACCAGCACATAGCCGATCATCCGGGCGAAGGACATGCTCGGCGAGTAAATCGCCCACCAGCGCATCATCCGCAGGGACGTCTGGCGTAGCTGCTCCGAAGAGCGGTTGAATCGTTCATGCTCTACGGCTTCCGCCGCGTAGCTTTTGATCTGGCGAATTCCGGCAATATTGTCGTGGAGAAGGGCGTTTAGATCGGAGGTTGCCTCGCGCTGGTTGCGGTAGCGGTCGCGTCCGTGGGTCGCGTAGAACCAGGCACCGACCGCTAGCAGAGGGACTGGAAGCGTTGCCCAACCGGCAACGAAGGGATTGAGAATATAGAGATAAATACCGAACCCTAGAACCTGGAGAACGGCGATCACGCCCTGTTCGACGCCATCGATCAGCACCCGTTCCATGTTTGTGACGTCTTCGACCACCCGTGTCATCACGTCGCCCGTCCGGCGGGTGTCGAACCAGTTCAAAGGCAGGGTCTGGATTTTCCCGTAGAGGTCAGATCGGATGTCGTAGATAACTTTCTGCTCAAAGTGGTTGTTTATGAAAATCCGTGCACTATTCAGGCCGTCGCGCGCCAGGAAAGCCAGCAGTGCCATGATTACCCAAAAGAAGAATTCCCCGTGTTTAGAAGGATTTGGGAGGATTTCATCAACCGAATATCCGGTGATTGTAGGGAAGACGAAAAGTGCTGCAGTCATGCCAACTGCACAGAGAAGTTGCAGTGTCGCTAGCTTTGGGTAGCGTTTCAGGTAGGAGAAAACTCTGAGGATCGATTTCATGGGTGGAGCGAGGGACGCTTGGCGCGCACAGAGCCTTTGTAAAGTCAAGCTTCTGAGTTCAAACGAATTTGAAATTTCGGGTACTTTGGCATTGCCGCCCCCAATCATGAACCCCTAGTCTCCCTCCAACCCCCCCAGTATATCCAGATACCCAAAACCCAATGGCAAACATTTTAGGAATTTTCACAGCAATTATCCTCGCGGTTGCTGCATTCGTGGCGATCAAAAACAAAGACCATTTTGAGGAGGAAATTGCCAACCGTAAGACGGAAGAGGCAAGCCTTACGAAGAGTCAGGAGAGGTTGAAAGTCGCCCAGGCAGTGCTCAAAGCGCTGCCCATCGAGCGTGCCGGCGTGGACGAGTTGTTCGTCGCTAAATCCGAGGTAGAGGCCAAACTGAAAGATGCCAACGCCACTCTCAAGGCGGAGATCGAAAGCAAGACTGCCACGATCAACAGCAACAAGGTGAAGCTCGATGAGATCCGCGAGAAGACCGCGAAGGTGGGCGATATCAACGGCCTCGCCGACAAGATGAAGGCGATGCGCGTGGAGCTTGAGGAGCTCAGCCAGAGCATAGCCGACAATGAGGCCAGCCTTGCGAATCTCACTGCTCAGAACACCGCCACCCAAACGGATGCAACGAAGCGCAAGGAGGAGTTCGAACTGCTCAGCAAGGGCGAGTCGCTCCCCGCACTCAAGACAAGCATCCGCAGCATCTACCCGACATGGGGCTTCGTGACGCTCAATGACGGCAACAACGCCGGGGTCAATTCAAACTCCACACTGGATGTTGTCCGTGACGGCGAAACCATCGCCCGCCTGTTGGTTACCGCAGTGGAGGGTCGCAGCGCTTCTGCCAGCATCATACCCGATTCTCTCGCAGTGGACACGACTCTGATGGTCGGTGACCGCGTGATGCCCGCCTCGAAAGATTCCAAGGAGAAGAAATCCGTAGTTAACTGATTTTCAATCCCAATCCAAAAAATACCTTTTTATGAAATTCATCTTTTCCATCCTGGCAATTATCGTTTGCGGCGGAGCGGCCTACTTTAGCTTCTCGCAGTCTGAGAAATTCCAAGATACCCAGGACGCCCGCCTCCTTGCGATCAGCACCAACAAGACTATCACCGCGACGGCGGACAAGGCCGACAGCGACATCGTTGACGAAGAAGACTTGCTTGAGACCTCCAAGAATAATCTGGAAGTCGCGACCCAAAGCGTTCTCGCCATGGAGTCCACCGGCAAAGCTCTGAAAAACGAGGTAGCCCAGCTGGACGGAGAAGTCGCAGGTCAGGACGCCGAATTCGCGGTGCTCGCGGAAACCATGAAGGAAGTTGAAAAGGCTTTGGCTGGGCTGGGCGGGAACGTGACCCTTGAAAACCTGCCCGATAAGGTGAGTGAGATCCAGGAAGACATCAAAACCAGGCGTGCGAAGCTTGAGGAACTAGAAACTTTGGTAGGTGGCGCAAAATCAAGCCTGTCCACCAAACAGGAAGAGGTTCAGCGCCTTGTCGAGCGCAAGGACTCACGAGCTGCCCGCATCGGCCGCAATGCGATGGAGGCTCGTGTCACCGCCGTCAACCATGACTGGGGATTCCTCGTTATCGGTGCTGGATCTAACTCCGGATTTTCTCCGCAGACCTCACTGCTTGTGAAGCGTGACGGTCGTCTAATCGGCAAGGTCAACCCTTCTGCGATCGAGCCAACTCAAACGATCGCGGAAATTGATCTCAAGGCGCTCGCGCCGGGTGTCCGCATCCAGCCAGGCGACAGCGTGATCCTCGCAAAACCTGCCGGGAACTGAATTTCTCATTCGAATCACTTGAATTCGCCGAAATTCCGGCTTCATTGAAGTTTATGAAACGTATTTTCTTTCTCTCAATCGCCGCGTTTGTCTTCTCATCATGTGCTGATGAAGATACCAAGCCGGTAGGTCCTGTGTCTGACACCAGCAAGATTCCATGGAATACGCCTGTTCCGGGACAGGGCGGCGGCCAGTTCGGCATGCTCCCTCAGAATCAATACCGCCGCTGACCTTAGTCGCGGTGATATGGAGCGCCCGATTTGATCGTGGCGATGCGGTAAAGCTGTTCCAGCAGAACAACCAGCGCCAATTCGTGCTGCATGGTCAGACTTGAGAGGGATAGAACCATGTCCGCCTCCTTTCGCAATCCGGAGGAATGTCCGTCCGAGGCACCGATCAGGAAGGCGACCGCTTTCACCTGACCCTGCATCTCTAGGTCGTTGATTTTCGCTGTGAGGATGCGTGTGCTAGGGGTTTCACCGCGCTCGTCGAGTGCGATCCGGAAGCAACCGGTGGAAGCTTCGAGTAGCCTTGTGGAAACCGCTTCGCGATCCCCAGCCTTTACCACAATGATTTCGTAAGTCCCGTGCCTACGGAGACGTTTCATGTATTCCCCGGCAGCTGCCTTTGCATAATCCAACGCAGGCTTTCCCGCCACGATCACCCGAAATCTCATCGCACGGATCTTGCTCGATTCGCAGTATCACTCCAGTCTCTTTTCAACATGAAACAGATCGTAGGAACCATAGCTTTCGCACTCGCTGCCTGTGCACCGCATCCGCTAAAACGGCAGATGGTCGGGCTCTTGGAGAAATTCGATCGCTGGGACTACAACGGCGACGGTTATCTGTCTCATACCGAACTCAACAAGCTACAATCCTGAACCATGGGCGACATCTACGAAGATCCCGGCGTCCTCGCCGAATACCTGCTGTTCCACTATGGCAGTGCGAATGAAATCCTGCCTCCGGAGGTAGGATGGCCTGCGGGCATGACCGAATCTTTGGACTTCGCCGTGCGCACGCCTTCCCGGTTCTCACGTTCACAGGTTGGTCGAGGACTTGATCTCGGATGTGCGGTAGGACGATCTACCTTCGAGATGTCACGCAGCTGTGAGCAGGTGACCGGAATTGATTTTTCGCATGCATTCATCGGTGCCGCGAACAGACTCCGCGAAGGTCACCAGGAATTTTACGAGCGCCTCGACGAGGCGCACCATAAGACCACCCTCCGCGCCGTGCTTCCCGAAGGTATTGATCCCGGGAAGAGCGAATTCCTGCAAGGTGATGCGATGCAGCTGCCGGACGATCTCGGAACGTTCGACAGGGTGCACGCCGCGAACCTGATCTGCAGATTGACTGATCCCGAGTTACTGCTTGCCAGGTTCCCGGATCTTCTCAATCCCGGAGGCGAACTTGTTCTCGCCACCCCGTGCACATGGCTGGAAGGCTTCACGGCTCCGGAGAAATGGCCTGCCGGAGATACACTGACTTGGCTGAAGGATCACCT
>Ga0206130_10000608_pt1 | contig 58751 bp, 60 predicted proteins | sample Helgoland_Spring_9_FD_148637 | JGI IMG/M metagenome (GOLD analysis project Ga0206130, IMG submission 148637) | Pelagic subsurface seawater microbial communities from Kabeltonne, Helgoland, North Sea - Helgoland_Spring_Bloom_20160512_1 | ecosystem: Environmental > Aquatic > Marine > Epipelagic ... | reverse complement strand
ACCGCAGGTGTACAACACGTTTTCGGTGGAGATATCGTTCTTTATTCTTAAAATTAATTAATAATTATTAAAGGGGGTGGGTATGCGAAATGCACATCTACCCTTTTTTATTTAAAACAATATAAACTATGGCTTGTTCATTAACAACTGGGCGTAAAGTACCTTGCAAATCGGCAGTAGGTGGAATTAAAACTATCTACTTTGCGGACTACGGAACTTTAGGTAACGCTACTATCGTAGCAGGAGAAATAACTGCATTAGCAGGAACTCCAGATTTTTTCCAATTTGATGTAAAAGGTAGTTCTGCTTTAGAAACTGCTATTAACTCATCAAGAGAAAACGGAACGACTTTCTATGAAAGTACATTAACTATGTCTTTAACGTTCCAAGACAAAGCAACTCAAGAAGAGTTGAAACTAATTGCACACGCAAGACCTCACGTTGCTATTGAAGATTACAATGGTAATTTCTTCTTATTAGGATTAGACCACGGAGCAGAGGTAACTGGTGGTTCAATTACAAGTGGAGCAGCAATGGGAGATTTAAGCGGTTACTCTTTAACGATTGTAGCACAAGAAACTGCACCTCCTTACTTTGTAACATCAACAGTAATTACAGACGATGCATCTGCGGTTCAAATTGACCCAACTGCATAATTAAATTTAACTTTATATTAAAGGGGTATCTTAACGGATACCCTTTTTTTATTTAATACACACAAAAAATAGTATTTGTTACTATATACTAATATGAAAGTATTAACGACAAGTACAGATGCACAAACTTTAAAAGTAATACCACGAGAATACGTTGGAACTGTTACTTTAAAACTACGAGATGATAGTACCAATGAGGTTACTACTGCAAGTGTAAATACAGTTACTGATAAAGATTATTTAAGCGTTTCTTATGCATTTAATCTAAAGGAGGGTAGATATTATGATTTAACCCTTTTAAATGGCTCTAATGTAGTTTATTTAGATAAAATATTCTGTACAGACCAAACAATAAACCAAGATACCAACGATTACTATTCAGTTAATAAAGACGAGTATGTAAGTAAAGATGGTAATAACGATTATATAGTTTTATAATATGAATGATTTAAGAGTATTAAATTTATCGACTTATACAAGTCCTAAAATAAAGGAAACAAAGACAGATAACTTTGTTGCTTATGGAGAGGACAATAATTACTTTCAGTTTTTAATTGATAGATATAATGGTAGTGCTACAAACAATGCTATTATTAATGGAATGTCAGAAATGATATTTGGAAGAGGTTTAGATGCGACAGATAGCAATAGAAAACCAGAGGCATATGCACAAATGATTACTTTATTTCACGATGATTGTGTAAGAAGATTGTCAAGTGATTTAAAACTAATGGGGCAATGTGCAATGCAAGTTATTTATTCAAAGGATAGAAAAACGATTGCAAGGGTTGAGCATATACCAGTTGAAACATTACGAGCAGAAAAGTGCAACGAAAAGGGAGAGATAGAAGCGTATTATATGCACCCAGATTGGTCGAACTATAAAAAGAATGATACTTTAAAAAGAATAGAAGCATTTGGATATGGTAAGGAAGCGATACAAATTTATTATGTAAAACCTTACAAGGCAGGATATAAATATTATTCTCCAGTAGATTATCAAGGTGGAATACAATATGCAGAATTAGAAGAAGAGATTTCTAACTATCATTTAAACAATATTATGAATGGTCTTGCACCATCTATGTTGATTAATATGAATAACGGAACTCCAGACCCAGAGCAAAGACAATTAATAGAAAATAGAATATACCAAAAGTTTAGTGGTAGTTCTAATAGTGGTAAGTTTATTTTATCTTTTAATGATAATGCAGATACTGCTGCGAGTATAGAACCAATTCAATTAAGTGATGCACATAACCAATACCAATTCCTTTCAGATGAAAGTATGCGTAAGATAATGGTAGCACACCGAGTTGTTTCTCCTATGTTATTAGGTGTAAAGGATAGTAGTGGGTTAGGTAATAATGCAGACGAATTAAAGACCGCATCTTTGTTGATGGATAATACAGTTATTAGACCATTTCAGACACTTTTAATAAATGCCTTTGATGATGTATTAGCTTACAATGATATTAGCTTAAACCTATACTTTAAAACATTACAACCTTTAGAATTTAAGGATTTGGATAATGTAGTAGATGAAAAAACAAGAGAGGAAGAAACTGGTGTAAAGTTGGCAAAGGAAAACGAGGATTTCAATGACGAAGAAATGCTTAATGCATTAGATGGGGAAGAAATATCTGATGAATGGGAACTTGTAGAAAAAAGAGAGTATTCCGAAGATAACGAAAGCGTAGAAGATTGGGCAGGTAGTTTGGTAAAGGAAAAGAAAAGCACTTTAAATAAATTAGCTGACTTTATTAAATCAAAACCAAACGACAAAAGTAAATTAGATAAAAGTTTTTACAAGGTTAGATATGAGTATTCAGAAAAGTATTCAAGTGATAACTCAAGGAACTTTTGTACAACAATGATGGGTAGAACATCAAAGGGTGTTGTTTATAGAAAAGAAGATATTGACCAAGCAAGTTTTAGTGGTGTAAATAAATCATTCGGTCATAAAGGAAACAACTATTCACTTTTTAAATATAAGGGCGGAGTTAATTGTGGACATTACTGGTCTGAAAACCTTTATAGGTTAAAATCTAAAACAGAAAAGTATATCTCAAAAGGAAAAGAAGTTGATAGTATTCCAAAGAGTTACACACCAAAAGGAGAAGAATATAGGACATCTGAAATAGCACCAAAGGATATGCCTAACAATGGACATCACCCAAACTATAAAGGATAAGATATGGCAACTGCATTATTTATAAGTAGAACAGATTTAATAAAGAATAGCATCCTTGATGGGAATGTCGATACTGACAAGTTCATACAATTCATCAAGATAGCACAACAGATAGATATACAAAATTATTTAGGAACTGATTTATACAACAAAATTAGTGCTGATATTATAGCAGATAATTTAACAGGTAATTATTTAGATTTGGTAAATGATTATGTACAACCAATGTTGATACACTATGCGATGATGCAATACTTACCTTTTGCAGCTTATCAAATTAAGAACGGAGGTATAAGTAAGCACAATTCAGAGAATGCAGAAAGTGTTTCAAAAGATGAGGTTGATTATTTAGTAAACAAGGAAAGAAACTTTGCAGAGTATTACACTCGTAGATTTATAGATTATATTAGTTTTCACAAAGAAGATTTTCCAGAGTACAACAGTAATAACAATGAGGATGTAAGTCCAGATACAAATGATTTATTCAATGGATGGGTGTTATAAACCAAAAAAAGAAAACGTTGTTAAACTCAAGAAGTATTTAACAAAAGATAAAAAAGAAAAAGATGGCAAACGAAATATACGATAGTACTTGGTGGGGTAACACAATAGATACTGCATCTTCTATTGGTACATCAACAGAGATGATACAAGGGCAGTTTAATCTTACGAAGTTAGGGGATGAATTGGTTACTAATGGAAATTTTGCAGAAGATTTAAGCGGGTGGACAATAGCAAGCAATGATGATACACATAGTGTTACTTGGAGTATTGATGGTGCAAATTTTGTTTCAGATACTACATCTCCTATTATGACTTTTGGTTCTCCAATTTCTTTAATTGCAGATAAAAAATATAAATTTATAATTAAACTTAAAAACAATGGAGGTACGGGAACAATCAAAGCACAAGCAAGTGGTTTAAATTTTATACTTGATATAAATGATGGGATATATGAAGAGATTGTAACACCTACACAAAACCAAAGTAGTGTTAGTTTTTATAGAAATGGTTCAAATATTGATTTATATATACAAAGTTTTTCAGTAAAAGAAGTAAGAGCAACAACAGTAGAAGCAAGTAAGTGTTTAGCTGATACAATTCATAGAATAGGATTACAAGACATACAAAACTAAAAACAATGGCAAAACCAAAATTAGCATTAATACCAGCTGCACAAGGCACAAGTTTATATTCTGTACTACCATCAAGTGGTGTAGGGGATTTTAACTTTACTCGTAGTGGTTCGGCAACAAGAATAAACTCACAAGGACTAATTGAAACAGTTGCAAGTGGTGTTTCAAGATTAAACTATCCAATGATTGATGGTGTTGTAAAAGGATGTCCATATCACATTTTAGAGCCACAATCAACAAATGCAATAAATTATAGTGAAGATTTTACACAAACAACTTGGTCAAAAGTAAATTTAAGTGTTACAAGTAATAATTCAATTTCTCCAGATGGTAGTTTAAATGCATCATTAATTACATCTACTGCAAATGGTTCTTATTTGTCTGATAGTTTAACAAGTTATGACCCATCAACTTTTTCGTTATTTGTTAAATATGTTGACCACCAATTTATTCAACTATATTCTGGAGCAAGTGGTAATTTTTATGCCACATTTGATATAAAGAACTCTGTTGTTGGAGCGAATGGTGCTGCAACCGATAATGTAAAAATAGATAATTACGGTAATGGTTGGTTTAGAATTAGCTGTGTTTTTTCTGGTGTTGCTGCTGGTTCAACTGCTCGAATAGGATTTGCACAAAGTTTAAATTCAACTTGGGGTGGTTTAAATACGAGTTTTGGCACATCTTTTCTTTCATTTGGTTCACAATTTGAAAGTAACTCTTATCTTACAAGTTATATAAAAACCACATCGGCAGCCGTTACTCGTTCAGCTGAAACTGCTAACGGTTCTGGAGATGCAGCTACTTTTAATGATAGTGAGGGTGTTTTGATGTTGGAGGCAAGTGCGTTGGCTAATGATGGAACAAGTAGACAAATAGCAATATCTGATGGAAACACATCACAAAGAGTTTATTTTGGATTTAGGAGTAACAGCAATGAATTTCTTTTGAGTTCAAGAGATAGTTCTTACATAGTAGCAACAATAGGCGATGTAACTAATTTTAATAAGTATGCGTTTCAATATAAATCTGGAAATTTTAAAGCATTTATAAATGGATTTAATTATACTTTAGATGCTGATGGTGGACTTTTACCAACTGGTTTAAATACTTTAAATTTTAACAATGGTGCGGGGGGGGACTCTTTCTACGGTAAAACTAAACAACTACAATACTTTGATACTGCATTAACAGATAGCGAATTAGAACAACTAACGTCTTGGGTATCTTTTTCAGATATGGCAGAAGCTCAACTTTATTCGGTTGAATAGTTATGAATTACAAACAAAATTCACTATATTAGTAATATGGAAAATTGGAAAGACATAAAAGGATACGAGGGTAGCTATCAAGTTAGTGATTTAGGTAGAGTTAAGAGTATTAAGTTTAATAAAGAAAAGATACTGTCTAAAACAAATTTAAGTAATGGTTATTTAAAAGTTTCTCTTTGTAAAGATGGAAAGGCAGAAACTAAAACTGTGCATAGTTTAGTTGCTCAATCTTTTTTAAATCACAAAAGTAACATCTATATTGTTGTAGACCATATTAACAATGTTAAAACAGATAACAGATTATCTAATTTACAAGTAATATCACAAAGAGAGAATTCAACTAAAGATAGAGATAATAAGTATTCAAATTACGCTGGTGTAACTTGGCATAAAAATGACAAAAAATGGCAGTCATCAATAATAGTTGATGGTAATCAAATATATTTAGGATATTTTAAATCCGAACATAGAGCATCAATAGCATACAATTTTGCATTGACGCAATTAGATAAATTAAAAGAATATAATTTAACAAAATAGATATGGCAAACACTTTAAAATTTGGTGGCGGAACGTGGGCAACTAAAAAGGGTTCAACTCTTGCTTATAATGATGAGGATGGAAACTTTAAACCATTACCATTTACATATACTGGTGCTGGTAAAGGTACAAGAGTAAACAAACAAGGTTTAATTGAGGTTGTAGAAAACGACAGACCAAGAATAGATTATACAGATAGCGAAGATGGGGTATTTCTTTTGGAAAAGGCAGCTACAAATTTAGTTACTTATAGTGAGGATTTTAGTCAATGGATTAATTATTCACAAGGGACTGGTTCGCTTGCCACTTTAACAAGTAATTATTCTATTTCACCAGACGGAACTAAAAACGCATCAAGAATACAATGTGTATTAAATGGTGGTAACACATCTTCAGATAGGTCTTATATTAAGTTAAGCGGTTTTAGCGGTACACCATTTACTTGTGCTAAATCTTTATATGTAAAAAATAATCTTAACGTAGAACAAACATTTTTTATTGGTGTTAACGCAGCATCTGATAGAGTTACATTACCAGTATCAAATAAGTGGCAAAGATTAAAAGTTGAAGGAGGTGTTTTAAATGCAGAATTTAGAATTGGAATAACTGGTAATAGTTTACATAGTGATAGTATTGATATAGATATATTCGCAGCGCAATTAGAAAGTGGAAACATAGCATCTTCATACATACCAACACAAGGCACAATCCAAACTCGAGTGCAAGAAACTGCAAGTGGTTCTGGAAACTCGGAAGTTTTTTCTGATAGTCAAGGAACTCTATTTGCAAACATAGCTGCGAATGCAAATGATTTAACAAGTAAAGTTATTTCTATAAATGATAATAGTGGTAGTAACGTTATTAGGATGGGTTACGCTGCATCAAGTAATGAAGTAAATTTTATTGTAAGAGCAACTACTAACAGATATAGTTATAATCAAGTATTAGGCGATATAACTACATTAAATAAACTCTCAATATCTTATAGTTCAAGTGGGGCAAAGGTTTTTATTAACGGATTTTTATCCGATAGTGGTGCTTTAAGTAGCTTACCAACTGGATTAAGTCAATTAGATTTTAGATATGGTAATGGTACTCTTCCTTTCTACGGAAAAACAAAAGAAATTTCATACTATGATGAAGTTTTAACAGACCTTGAATTAGAAACGCTTACATCTTACAGAACTTGGGAAGAAATGGTAAAAGAATTAAACTTAAATATTATACACAATGAGTAATACACTTAAACTGGGCAACGGACAATGGGCAACTGGTAAAGATACGGTGCTTGCCTATAACGATTTAAACTCTAATTACAAGCCATTAACTTTTTCATTCAGCAGAAATAGTAGTGCTACTGTTGTAAACAAAGATGGTTTAATCGAAACAGTTGGTAGTGGAGAACCAAGAATTGATTTTAAGGATAATACTAAAGGTGCTTTATTGTTAGAACCGAGTAGGAGTAATTTAGTTTTAACAAGTGCAAGTGGAGCTTATGGCAATAGCCCAGCATCTGAAACAAATACAATTTCTCCAGATGGCACAAACAACGCAGTAATACCAACGCCAGATAGTACTTCTGATAGATACGAATACGCAATAAGTGGAGGAACATATTCCACAAACGAAAAATTGGCTTATTCTTGGTATAGAAAAAGAATATCCACACCTATAAATGTTTCTTATGTAGGGGATTTATATTTTGCTCTTATACAAAACGCTACACAAGTAGGTTCAACAACTCAAATACAAAGTGATGTAAATGGTTACGATAGATTTGAAGCAGTTTTTAACATAACTGATGGTTCTGCAACAACCATTATTAGAGGTTATTTTGGTCAAGTTATAGGTGTAGGTAATTCATCAATTGCTTACTTTGGACACCAATTAGAAGCTGGCAGTTACGCTACATCGTATATCCCTACATCTGGAAGTGCAGTAACGAGGACAGTAGAATATTCTAAAAGAATTAATTCGCCAATACTACAAGCAACAAATCAGTTTACTTTGTTTTTTGATGCTACAAAGTTTTTAGAAGTAAATGGTGGGGTTGGCAACTTTGATAATATTATGCTTAATTTAGGTGCTGGAGAAAGTGCTTATGATAGTGGTGGAGGGTTACATATTTACAATAAAGTTTGGTATTATTTTAATGGTTCTTCTTCTATAAATATAGGTATTTGTTATAATTCACTAACTGATTCTAAATTTGCAATATCTTATGATGGAACATCTTTTCATAAATACGCTAATGGGGTTAAATTAGGAACATATACAGTATCAGCAAGTATGGTTAATTGGGATTCAATTCAAACTGGTGGTCTGTCTGATGCTCAAGTTGATGAAAGAACATTTAATATAGCAGATTTAAAATTATACAACACAGCATTAACAGACCAAGAACTAATTGCATTAACAAGTTAATTTTCTTTACATAACAAACACAATAAGATAAGATAATTAAAAAAACTATACATAAGAGTAACAAATACACATATTAAACTAACAAGAGTAAATAAATTAAATTATGATTAAATTAGGAAAATATCAGTTCGATAGTAGAGAAGCAGCACAAACAAAAATTGATGCATTAGGAACAGCAACAGATGAGGACGGAAACGAATACCCAACTCACAAACACACAATCGTACATTTAGGAAATATTGTTTTAGAACAAGCAGTAATTGACGAAGATGGAGAAATAGAAACAGAAGCAGTACTATCTGACGATTGGCACGTTGATGTTCTATGGAATGGATTAGAAGCTGACGAAGATGGAACAGTTGACCATCCATATGGTTGGAAATCAAAAAGTGTTGATATTGATGGAGATGGTGTACACGCTTTCTTTGGATTGAACTACGATGCTTTAAAATTCTAAAGTTGGATATGCAAGATATAAAAATAGGAGCAATTAATTTACTGACTTTTACTGTTAGTTTTTCTAACGTTGAGCAATGGCTAAAAATAGCTTTATTAGTTGTTTCTATTGTTTATACTGTATTGAAAATATTTAAACTAAAAGAACCAAATGAAGCTAAGTAAAAACTTTAATAAATCAGAATTCGATTGCTCTTGCGGATGTGATATGCCTTTAAAGGTTTTGCATAACGTTCAGAAGTTAGCAAACCAATTACAAGTACTACGAAACGTTGTCGGTACTGCAATTAAAATCAATAGTGGATATAGATGTCCAGATTATAACGATAATGTCGTAAAAGGTGCTAAAAATAGCCAACACAAGTTAGGTAAAGCATCTGATATTGTTATAGCTGATATGACACCACAAGAAACATTTGAATTAGTTGATTTGTTGATTAACGAAGGAGAGTTATTGCAAGGTGGTTTGTCCGCTTATGCTACATTTACACACTACGATATAAGAAAAACAAAAGCACGTTGGTAATGGAGATAAATTTAATTTTATTAGTGCCAGATGCTATGATGGTTGGATGGCAATATTACAGACCAGATGATAACTTTAACTATTCAGAAGTAAATATATTTTTATTCTTTGGACAGTTACAAATAAGATGGAATAAAGATGAATAAGATATTAGGATGGTTTACTGGTGGTGTTGTTAAAGAAGTAGGTAAAGTAATTGATAGTTTATTTACGTCTGATGAGGAGCGTTTAAAAGCCAAGAACGAAGTGTTTAAGGTTCTACAAGAACAACAGTTAGAATTACAGAAACTACAAACAGAAATAGTATTAGCTGAAGCAAATGGTAATTGGTTGCAAAGAAGTTGGCGACCAATACTAATGTTAGCTTTTGGTTTTATTGTTATTTATGTAAAGTTTGTTGCACCATTATTTGGTTTACCTATTCCGCCATTGGAAAATGAGTTTTGGAACTTACTACAATTAGGTATTGGTGGTTATGTAGTAGGTAGAAGTGCAGAGAAGATAGCTGGAAATATTACAATAAATAAAAAATAATTAACTTTTTGTTTTTTATTCCAGATAAAAATATATAACTTTGTAATTTATTAATTAGTTACTGTTTTATAGTAAAATATTAATATAAAAAAAAAATAAAGAAATATAGCTATAATAAAATAAATATAAGTGTTCGGAGTGTTATCTAAAAAAAAAGGTATATATCTTCAACTTTATAGCTAAATATTTTTGTTTTTGTTTATAAGTTAAATATTTAAACACATATTTATTTGTATATTTGAACAAGGAAATATCTTAACTGTTTTTCTTTTCATCTTATTTTGTTTTTAGATTACTATCATTAAAAGGGTTCAGCTATATGTTGAATCCTTTTTTTTGCCTTTAACAAAACTTTAACATTTCTTTAACACTTTTATTTAAAATGCTTTTGTAGATTTGTAGGGTAATTAATAACTAAAACAAATATTATGACAATTTATGGTAACTTATTAGAGCAATTAGAGGAAGAAAATGAATTATCTTTTTTTGAAAATCAATGTGAATTAATTTATACTGCATTATATTCTTATCAAAATGTAACTGCTGAACAAGGTATAGCTATTAGAAGTGTTATATCTTCTTCTGATATGGCTTACGAATGGTGGAAAGAAAGTATTGTTGACTTTTGTGAAAACGCAAAGTATTTAGGTGTTACAATAAACGATGTAAAATTTTATATTAAAAAATCAACATTAAAATATGTTGATAGCTTAAATAACTATAAGCACCAAATAAACACATTAAGAAAAGGATTTATAATTGCTAATTAAATAACTAAAAACAACAAGGGGTGTAAAATCCCCTTTATAAAACAAATATTATGGAAGAATCAAATTGTTGCGGTGCAAGTAGATGGTTAGAAGCCGATATATGCAGCCAATGTAAAGAACACGCTGACTTCTCTGATTGGGAAGAAGAAGCAAACGAGCGAATGAAAATAATCGGTCAAAACGGTAATAGTGGAATACACTATACAAAAGAAAAAATCAAAGAACTATGGAAGCAATGCAGAGTGATAAAAAGATAAACCAAGCAGCTTGGGATAAATTAAAGCTACAAATTGAATATCATATGGAGCAAGACCCAAACCTAACAGATGTTAAAATTAACTACCAGTTAAAAATTCCAACATACGGAACAAGAAATTTTTTAAATTTAAAAGCAAGTTTGCAATAAAAAGTAGTATATTTATAAACCTAAAATTAAAATAATGGAAAAATTACAGAAAATTCAAGCCGAATTAAAAGCACCAAAGAACCAAAGAAATAATTTTGGTAAGTACAATTACAGAAGTTGTGAAGATATTCTGGAAGCAGTTAAACCGCTTTTGAATAAATACAATTGCACATTAACAGTATCAGACGAAATCAAAGAACTTGGTGGAATCTTATTTGTTGAAGCAGTTTCAATCATATCTGATGGAGAAAACCAAGTACACGTTAAGGCACAAGCTGGGATTGACCCAAACAGAAAAGGAATGGACATTGCACAATCTTTTGGTAGCAGCAGCAGTTATGCTCGTAAATACTCTTTAAACGGATTGTTTTTAATTGATGACACAAAAGATGCTGATTCAACAAACACACACGGAAAAGCAACAAGCAAAGTAACAAGCAAAGCAACAAACGATGATAAACCTTGGTTGAATGAAAACACACCAGAATTTACAAAAGTAAAAGCATATTTAAAAGGTGGTGGTAATTTAGCAAACGTTGAATCAAAATACAAGATTTCAAAGAACACAAAAGACGCATTAAAACAATAATTATGAACGATATAGAATTAAGACCAACAGACAAGAAAGACCATTACAGATTATTCATTAATGGAGTAGATGTAACTGGCGAACAAGAAAGAAGCTTGTTCAGACACATAATACAAACCATTGACAATGGTATCGATAACTAATATTAACAATTAAAACCAATAGAAACTATGAGTGCATTAATCAATTTATCAATTAACCTTGACAATTTACCAAAAGAGAAATTTGTAAAAGGAAAAAAAGGAACGTATTACAACTTTACATTATCTGTAAACGATGATACAAATGCCTATGGGCAAAACGCATCAGCATTTGATTCTCAAAGCAAAGAGCAAAGAGATGCAAAAGAACCAAAGAAATACATCGGAAACGGTCAAGTTGTTTGGACAGATGGAACTTGCGTAAAAGCAGAGCGACAAGAAGAAGCACAACCACAACAAGCGGTTGTATCAAATGATTTGCCATTTTAATTAAATAAAATAAGGGGTGTTAATAGCATCCCTTTTTTTACTTATGTGGGTATACAAAGGCAAAGAGATTACAAGTAGAACTGATTTACCATTAGAAGCAATTGGGTTCGTTTATAAGATACGAAATCTAAAAACAGACAAATTGTATATTGGTAAAAAGATACTCCTTAATAAGCGTACTAAACCACCGTTAAAAGGATATAAGAGGAAGAGAATTGAATATGTTGAAAGCAATTGGTTAAAATATACTGGAAGCAATATCCATACAAAGATTTGGGGTGTTGAAGATTGTTACCGAGAAATAATGTATATTTGCTACAATCGAACAATGATGACATATTACGAAACTATGTTACAGTTCAAAGAGAATGTTTTGGAAAGTGATAAATTCCTAAACGATAATATTCTTGGCAAATTTTATAAAACAAAAATACAGAAATATATAGATGATGAACAAAATAAATTTGGAGGAGGATAAAGAAACAACAAGAATGTTAATGCAGCAACTTGAAGAAGATGCAAGTATTGATGTTGAAGAAGTTATTAAATATCCGCCAGTTGCTATTAGCTGCGGAATTTACCAAGATAGAAATTTTGATGGTAGTTATACAGAATACCCAGTTCCAATTGGTACAGATGGTAATTTCTCTTTTGTACAAGCATTTCCAAAGGTTGGTAAAAGTTTCTTTATGAGTTTACTTGTATCAGCTTATCAAAGCGGTTCAAATAGTTATAGTGGTAAAATAAAAGGACATCGAAGAGGAAGAAAGATAATTCATTTTGATACAGAGCAAGGAAGATTCCACGTTAGTAAATTAGCAAGGCGACCTTTAGTAATGAATCAATTGCAAAACGATAAAGATTATCATATCTATGCAATGCGTGAATTTGGTTGGCAAAGTAAAATTGATTTTATTGAACACATTTTATTTGATAAATTTGAAAACGAAAAAATAGGTTTGGTTATTATTGATGGATGTGCAGATTTATGTTCTGATGTGAATAATATGGAACAAGCAAATAATGTTGCTGAAAAACTATTGCAATGGTCTGGTAAATTAAATTGTCATATTACAACGATTATACACCAAAACTTTGGGAGCGACAAGCCAAGCGGAAATTTAGGTTCAGCACTTGAGAAGAAAGCGGAAAGCCAAATTAAGTTAGAGAAAAATAATGCCAACAAAGGTTGGGTAACTGTTGAGTGCAAAAGAAGTAGAAACAGACCATTTGAAACGTTCAGCTTCCAGATAAATAATAATGAATTACCAGAGTTTATAAACAACGATTATACTTTTTAACAAATGTGTTATATTTACAAAATATGACCAACTGGAAAGAAAAAGATTTATTTGAATGGCTATCAAAAAACCATTACAAAACATTAGTAAATAGTAAAAATCCAATATCAAGATGGGATTGCTACGATATTGAAACACAAAATAGAATAGAACTAAAGTGTAGGCGTAAACATTACGATACATTAATTCTTGAGAAATCAAAGTACGATGCTATTTTAAAAGAATCAGATAAAAATTTTGATATTCCAATTTACATAAATAGTACACCAGAAGGAATCTATTTATTCAACCTAAATGACATTGAGCAAAAGTGGTTTACTAAATCACTTCCAGCAACAACAGAATTTAAGAAACGTTTTTGGGTAAAAAAAGAGATTACAGAACTAAACATAAACAAAGCAAAAAAACTAAAATAAGATGAAAACAATTAAACTTTTAAACGGAGAAGAATTTGAAGAAAAGGATATTCTTGAAAAAATGATGGATGATTCATTTTACTATGGGTATCTTGGAAAAAACGCTTTGAGTAGTTCAATGTGCAAAAGTTTGATTGAATCGCCAGAAGCATATGTAAGGGAACTAAATAAACCAGCAAAGGCAAAAGAACCGCAACCATTCAGAGATGGTAGGTTGATACACCTATTGGCTTTAGAACCGCACAGAATAGAAGAACTAACAATTATTGATAGCACAAAAGGAAGTAAGCTATACAAGTTAGCAGTTGAAGAAAAACCAGCACAATCGGTTTATACAAGAGCAGAACTAAACAGATGCCAAGAAATAGCTGAAGCAGTATTACAGAACGAAGAGTACAAAGAACTTGTTGCAAATGCACAGTTTGAGATTCCAGCCATATCTAATTACAACGGATTACCATTTAGAGGAAAAGCAGATATGTTACTTGCTGGTGTTGTATGTGATTTAAAAACAACAAGCGACATTGATAGCTTTGAAGAAGCTGCTTTATTATATGGATATGATTTACAAGCTGCATTGTATTTAGAACTGTTTGAATGTTTTGAGTTCAAGTATGCGGTGGTAGATAAGAAAACAAAAGAAGTTGGGTTCTTTCAATTTGATGATGACTTTATACAAGGTGGATATGATAAGTTGAACAAAGCAACTGAAAACTATTATAAGTATTTAGAGAACAAAGAATTTTACGATTTAAACCTATAAATATGAATGATAAAAAACAATGCAATCAAATGCATCGAATAGCATACAGAAGTTGCTTGGATAATTACTTTACAACTGGAGATAGAAATGACATTTACGAATACTGGTTGCAATTAGTTGAATCAAAAAGAACTTGTGAAGCGTTAGGTGTTCAAAAAGCATTGGAATTTATTGAACTTTGGGAAAATATAGATGGCGAAGATTAAGAAGAAACTAAAACCTTTTAAGAACTGCGACCATAAAGCACAATCATATTGCTTTAATAAGGGGTTTATGATAACTTTAGAACCAGCTGGTGCAAACTATAAAGTAAAGTATCAAAGAGGGCATAGCGTTCAGTATTATATGCAAGGGAAAGAATTTAATTTACAAGATGCATATCAATCAATTTGGGATTTATACACCAAGATTTATAACTACGATAAACAAAAAGAAAATGAATCAAAAACAAACAGTTAATTTTATAAATAAAACTTCTGGCACTAAACTAATTGAACACACAGATGAATTTAGTTCGTATGATGCATTTGATGATAATTATATTGTTGAGATAAAAAACAGAAGAGCAAACCACAAAGACCCATTTCTGGAGGTTAATAAAACTGTTATCAATATGAAGAAAGCAAAAGACCAGAATAAAGATTATCTTTATATCCAAGCAGATGGAACTGGTGTTTATGTATTCAATATAAGTAAACTTGATTTGGATTCAATACCAAAGAGATTCTATAACGTACCAGCAACAACTGACTTTAATAATAAGAAAAGAATAGATAAAGAATTTTGGGTTCTTAAAAAATCTTATGCAACAATAATAAATATATAATATGAGAGCAACACAAACACACTATGACAACGGCAAAGATTACGATGTAATTGATGTAATAAACGATTTTAATCTTAATTTCAGCAGAGGAAACATATTGAAGTATATATGTAGGGCTGGTAAAAAGAAAGACGAATTACAAGACCTTTTAAAAGCAAAGGACTATTTAGAAAGAGAAATTGAAAGATTAAGGGAAGCAAATTAGCTTCTCTTTTTTTTGCTTAAATAAAAATAAATGTAAATAAGTTTTGTTTATAAGTAAATAAGTATTAGATTTGCTTAACGATAATTTAAAAACAAACACAAAATGGAAAATTTAAGTAGAGCAGCAAGAATAGGAAAGCAAACTGAAAAGATTTGTTTAGTATCATTAATTATTATTGTAGGTTATTTCACTACAAGAACAGTTGTAAGTTTAATTTTTAATATTTAAGATATGATTAATAATATATTAAGAAAGGGTATTGAATTATTTTTTAATTTTATGATGATACTGTTGGGAATGTTTTTTGCATTTTGGTTTGCAGTTATGATAATAATAATGTTTAGATAATGGAAGAAAGATTTGAAAGAATACAGTATTTAATTGGTAGAACTGAAAATACCTATTTAAAAAAAGAAATAGAATTATTAAAATTTGATATAGAATTAGAAATACAAAAATCGAAAAGTTATGCACACTAAACTAAAAAACATTATTAAAATAATACAACCAGAATTTGAATCAGAAGATAGCTGGTACAATGAGCAACTACCAAACGAAGTAAGTTTGTATTTAGATACTGACGAACATTTAATTGATTTACATTTAAAGGATGATGTGCTGCATACCAACATTTGGATTGAAGAAGAAGAATATGAACTAACAGAAGAAGATGCAGAATTTATTTACAAGCACCTAAACAATTTGCTTGATAATGAAATTGAATTAACAAAGAGATATTACCAAGAAGAAAAGTTTGAACAAAACAGATATTAGATTATGAACATAACAAACGAAGATAATATGGAGCTAATGGCAAGGTATGAAGATAACTACTTTGACCTTGCGATAGTTGACCCACCTTATGGGATTGGAATAGATGGGCAAAAAGGAGACACAAAGGATGGTGTTCAAATTAGAAAAGCACATACTTTTAAAGATTGGGATAACGAATGCCCTAACGAAGATTATTTTAACGAACTAAAAAGAGTAAGTAAGCATCAAATTATTTGGGGTGCAAATTACTTTCCACAATTTTTAGAGAAAAGTAAAGGATGGATTGTATGGTATAAAGGGCAAATGGGTTTAACAATGTCAGATTGCGAGTTAGCATATTCTAATATAAAAAGTCCTACAAGAGTTGTAAATATACACAGAACGCATATCTGGAAAGATAAGCCAATACACCCAACACAAAAACCAGTAAAACTATATGAATGGCTTTTAATGAACTACGCAAAAGAGGGCGATAAAATACTCGATACACATTTAGGTAGTGGAAGTATTGCTTTGGCTTGTCATAATCTTAAATACGATTTAACCGCTTGTGAATTAGATAAAGATTACTATGAAGCAGCAATGAAAAGATTAAAAGAACACCAACAACAATTAACAATGTTTTAATTATGAACAATAAACAAATAGAACAAATAAGCGGTGCAATAATCACATCGTTTGTAAACCTACATTTTTTAGAAGAAGCAAAAGCATCTGGATTATTTAGACACAGAACAAAAAACAATGTAAAGAAAACAATCGATGACTTAATAGAAATAGAAACCAATTACTATCAGAAAGTCGAGGAGGTGGACGAAAAAGATTTAGGGGATAAGTTAGTCGCAAATAAATTAGAGTTCGTTAAATGGCTTTTAAATGAGTTTGATTTTAATGACTTAACAAAGATACAAGAGGTTTGTATTGCTTATACAAAAGACAAAGAACAATTGGTAGCAGCATCAGACAAAATAAATATTGAACACGGAGCAGAAATAATTGAATAATATGAAACACAGACTACACTACAACGAAGAAATAGCAAATGAGTTATTAGATAACTACATTAAGCTAACTGGGTTTGATTTAAACAGTAGACAAAGACGACCAGAAGATGCATATACAAGATGTTTGTTCTACAAGATATTAAAGGACTTAAACGATATGAATGATAGAATGATTGCAGAGTTTCTTGAAGCAAAAGGACGAAAGACAAACAGAGTATCGGTTTACCAAGCACTAACAAAGGTTGAAACATATTACACAAGTTTTAAAAGGTTCAGACAATTTTACGATGTATATTTTTCAGACCAAAAAGAATTGGGTATTAAAAGAGATAGACGTAAAAAGATAGCTTTTAAGGAAACTATAAAAGAAATTGATACAAGGCAAAGCAAAATAGGAATGGATGCTTTAGACATCCTTATTAGTAATATACAATTTGATAAACGACCAGAGATTTTGGAACTTGTTAGACTACGAGTTAAATCTTGGGAATGGAAAGCAAAAAATGAATATGAAATAATTGAATGTTCTGGACAATTAGCTGGAACTTGGTAAATAAATATAAATATGGAAGAAGCACAAACACTTGAAGAATTTAAAAGAAAGCAACACAAAGAGGTTCAACAAAGAAAACACAACTATAAAATGAATCCAGTTACTGGTTGGATTGATTCAAACACACTTGAAAGTTCTTATATTAGATATAAATCAAAAAAATAAAAATTATGAAAGGACACGAAACACCAAGTAAATTAAGTTTTAAGCATTACGATAAAAAGGTTTCAATAACTTTTGACCATAGTGATATTGATATGGAGCAGTTCTATGAATCTTGCAAACATTTGGCATTAGCTATTGGCTTCGGTCATAAAACAATAAATGCATATTTTAAAGAACAAGTATAAGAAAAACTTATAGTAACATAAACAACTATAAGAAAATAATATAGTATATTTTGTAAATTTGGCATAAAAACTTATTATATATATGATGAAATATTATACATAAAAACAAAAATATTCATCTACAAACATAATCAAAAACATACAGTATAAATTTAATAATATAAAGTGGTTTTGGAGTAGCTATACTCTGGAATCACTTTCTTTTTTGTTTATAACTTTTCACACTTAAATACGTATATTTATAATATAATTTTATATATGTTAGAAAAGGTTTACCAGTCGCACAACAAGTGGATTAATACAGTTCTTAAATTCGGTTGCTCAAAAGAAGAAGCAGAAGATATTGTTGGCGATATGTATTGCATTATTGGTAGGATGCTGAAAAAGGGTTTGAATATATCATACGGAGATGATGTAAATTATTATTATATTTATCTCACATTACGCACTTCATTTTTACAGATGTACAACAAGAAGAAAAAAGAAAACAAAGTATCTTTGGATTTGGTTTTAGATTTAGAATCGCAAGAATATATTGATTATGATTTAGCAGATGAAAAACTTGTTAAAGAATTAGAGAATTTGCATTGGTACGATAAAAAAGTATTTAATCTTATTCAAAACGAATATAGTATTACAGAACTATCAAACAAAACCAGCATTACATACCATTCTTTATATAACACATACAGAAAGACAAAAAGTAAACTAACAAAAAAGATTTTAGAGTAATGAAGTTAGGAGATTTAATTGAACGCATTACATATTATACTGGTATCAAATGGATAGTCAAAAAGATATGGGTCGAAGATTGTGGATGTGATAAAAGGCAAGAAGATTTAAACGATATTGAATTATGGTAGAAGATAGATTAATATGGAACGGAGTAAAGCAAAGAATTACTTCAAAGATGAGCAACGAAGATTTTAAAACGATGTGTAGATTACACGCAAAATATTTTGACCACAAATATCATCAACCTTGTACTTGTAATAAAACAAGATTAAGGCAATGGATTGAACAATTAAATGACAAACTAATATAAATATATGAAGCAAAAAAAACACACAGTAAACGAACGGTTAGCATTAGTTGAAAAAGTAACGTACAAATTAGCTTTGGAAGTACAAGCAATAATCAAAGCAATTAATTTGACAAGGGAAGAAGATAAAAAGGAAACCGAATAAAATAGCTGATATTTACTATTATATAAGTATGAATAATCAAATTTTTTCAAACTATGGAAAGTAAAAGAGGTGGTAAAAGAGAAGGTGCTGGTCGTAAATCTAAATCAGAAGAAATGGAATTGATTGGTATGTTGAATAAACATATTGATAAAGACGAAGCAATAAAGAAACTAAAGGTAATGATTGATGAAGGGGACTTCAAAGCAATTCAATTATATATGAATTATATGTATGGTAAGCCAAAAGAAACAAAAGACATTTCAATAACATCAGAACAACCTCTATTCGATTTATAGAATGTTCCAATCAACAACTGCAATAAAGAAGTTACACGCTCTTAAAAAGCGTAAGAAAGTAATTCAAGGTGGTACATCAGCTGGTAAAACATTTGGTATACTGCCTATTCTTATTGACAGATGTATCAGAACACCTTATTTAGAAACAAGTGTAGTATCTGAATCAATACCACATTTAAGGAGAGGTGCAATGAAAGACTTCCTTAAAATAATGATTGAAACGGGTAGGTATAGAGATGCACAATGGAATAGGTCATCTTTAAAATATACGTTTACAAATGGCTCTTATATAGAGTTTTTTTCAGTTGAGCAACCAGACAAATTAAGAGGTGCAAGAAGAAATGTATTGTATTGTAATGAAGCAAACAATATACCATTTGAAGCATACAATCAATTATCAATAAGAACATCTGGCGATATATGGATTGACTTTAATCCAACTGCAAACTTTTGGGCGCATAAGGAAGTCGCTAATCAACCCGATGCTGATTTTATTACACTTACCTATTTAGATAACGAAGCGTTGCCACAGACGATTGTGGACGATATAGAACAAGCAAAGGAGAAAGCAAAGACATCTGAATATTGGGCGAACTGGTGGAAAGTATATGGACTTGGGCAAGTGGGTTCTTTGGAGGGTGTGTGTATAAAAGAATGGCAAGAAATTAAGCTTCCATTAGAAGCGAGGTTGTTATGCTATGGGATGGACTTTGGTTATAGTAATGACCCAACAACATTGATTGCATTATACAAGTACAACGATGCGTACATATTCGATGAGGTTATATACCAAAAGAAACTATTGAATAGTGATACTTCAAACCTATTTAAAGCACACGATATAAATGCTATTGTGTATGCTGATTCAGCAGAGCCAAAATCAATTGCAGAATTAAGAACTTTAGGGCATAAAGTATTGCCTTGTACAAAAGGAAAGGATTCAATTGTGTATGGTATTAACTTAATCAACCAAAACAAAATATACATTACAAGCAGAAGCAAAAACCTAATCAAAGAATTGCAATCATATACGTGGATGAAAGACAGAGAGGGGAACACTATTAACAAACCAATTGATGCTTTTAACCATTGTATTGATGCAGCCAGATACGCAATCACATCTCAATTACAAACACCAAACAAAGGCAAATACAATATTAGATAATGAGAAACGAAGAAATGATTGCAACTGTTGAGTGCTACATACATCACAGAACGGACAAAGAAATAAGAATAGCAAGACCAGTAAATAGTAATCAATTTTTTCTATTAACAAAAGCGTATGAAAATTGTAAGGGCTTTTTCATAAAACATTAACTTTAAAGTATTATATATATATGAACATCGAAATCAACGTACCATCTTCATTAAGTGAAATCACATTAGGGCAATATCAAAAGTTCCTTAAAATAGCTGAAAACAATCCAGATGGTAATTTCTTGAATGCTAAAATGATTGAGATATTCTGCGGAATACCTTTATCAGATAGTTACAAATTAAAGATGAGTAGTGTTACTGCAATACTTGATATCTTAAATGAGATGTTGGCAATTACACCACAACACGTTGAGAGGTTTAAAATGAATGGTATTGAATATGGCTTTATTCCAGACCTTGACGAAATGAGTTTGGGGGAATACATTGACTTGGATAACAACGCTTCTAAATGGGAGCAAATGCACGTTGCAATGAATGTGCTATACAGACCAATCAAAACAAGTAAGGTTGGTAAATATAATATTAAAGATTACGATGTAAAGTTTCCAGAGGTTATGAAAGATATGCCTTTGGATGCAGCTATTGGTTCACTTTTTTTTTTCTACAATTTAGGAATGGAATTAGCGAATCATACGATAGCTTATTCAGTAACTCCAGCGGAGATGGAAGCTATTCAAGGGCAGCTAACTTCGCAACAAAATGGGGATGGTATCAATCAATTTATGGACTCGCTAACGGAGATATTACAAGGTTTGAAGATATCACTAAATTAAACGTGCATCAATGCTTTACAATGCTTTCTTTTATGAAAGAGAAATCAGAGATAGAAGCACAACAAATAAAAAATAAGTTTTAAATGAAAGGATTTTATCAAGTAACGGAAACAATAAAGAACCAACTGTTGGCAGATGTGAATGTAAACACAGTTACAAGTGGGGATATTACAAGGATAGATTTATCAAAGCAAACGATGTTTCCATTATCTCACATCATTGTTAATAATGTAGGAAATGAAGATAGTGTATTACGTTTTAGTTTATCTGTTTTGTCGATGGATGTTGTTGACTTTTCAAAGGAAGAAGTGATTGATATATTCAGAGGTAATAACAACGAGCAAGATATATTGAACACACAGTTGGCGGTTCTTAATAAGCTGGTGCAAGTTTTAAGAGGTGGTACATTACACCAAGATTTATATCAGTTAGATGGCACACCAAACCTTGAACCTTTTTACGATAGGTTTGAAAATGAAATGGCTGGATGGGCATTAACGTTTGATGTACTTATTCCAAATGATATTGAGATATGTTAGCCAATGTAAAAGACGAACTAAATAGGTTTGCTAAATATGTTATAAGCCAATCAAGAGCGAATCTAACAAGGGGCAAAAAGAACAGTTCAAAAGATTTATATAATAGTTTAGATTCCGAAGTAAAGGTTTCTAAAAACAGTTTTGAGTTATCTTTCTTGATGGAAGATTATGGATTATTTCAAGATAAGGGTGTAAGTGGTGTAAAGAAAAAATATAACACACCATATTCATATACAAGCAAAATGCCTCCTCCATCAAAAATGGATAAGTGGATTGTAAAGAAAGGTATTGCACCAAGAGATAAGGATGGTAAATTCATCAGCAGAAAATCATTGCAGTTTATGATTGCAAGAAGTATTTATAATAATGGTATTAAACCGAGTTTATTCTTTACAAAACCATTTGAAAAAGCATTCAAAGGATTAAGTAAAGATTTGATAGAAGCATACAAATTAGATGTAGAACAATTAATGAAGAATACAATAAACAACAAATAAGATGGCAGATTATGTACTATTAAGAAGTCCAGCGTATTTCACTAAATCAGCACCAGTTGGAGGTTCTGTAAAACTTGAGATAAAAAATTCAAATGGATTTGTTTTATATGAAATTATAAAAAACAGAAGAACCAACACTTTTATAAATTTTGAGTATTCAGAATTGGTAAGAGATTACGTTGGTATTTACCTTTACGACAATAATGAAAAACTTGTTGACAATGTTGAATTTGAATTAGTTGGTACATCTTATACTGGTGTAAATGGAACTGGTACTGTTGTTTCTACAACTTCGGTTGATAAAATTGGTCTTGATGGCTATGGCTACTTTGAAGATGGTAGAAATCCAGAAGTCACAAAGGGTTGTTTACTTTCAAATAAAGTTATCTATAAACTTGCTGATTCAGAAATATCAATTCCTTATGCAACAGAGAACACAACAAGCGTTGCTTTTCTTTATAAAGGAGAGATAGTACATTCTCAAGTTGGCGGTATGGTTAAATTTAGTGGTGTTGATTATGTTAGTAATACTGGTTACACCTCACAAAGTTTTAAAGATAGGATTGAAAGTGCATCATCGGTTAGTTATCCAAAAGCGGTTTACGAAGAAAATGAATGTGTAAAACAATTTTTAGATGAATACGAATTGTATGAAGTTGATGAAGTAAGAATTGGAACAACTGAAGGATTAGAAACAATAAAAGTTATTACTGTTGACGAATGTAAATACGAACCAAAAAAAGTTGTGTTTATTAATCGATGGGGTGCTTTTCAAGATTTATGGTTCTTTAAAAAATCAGATGAAACTTTAGGTACAACAAGAGAGCAATTTAAGAAATCAAATACAGATGGTTTTTATGGAACAAATGAACATCAGAATGTAGCTTTCAATGTAAAATCAACAAAGAAAATAACACTTAATACTGGTTATGTAAGCGAAGAGTATAATGCACCAATGCAAGAGTTGTTGCAATCTGAATTGGTTTGGATGCGTGTTGATGGAAAGAACATACCAATGAATGTAGAAAGTAAAAACTTAAAATTTAAAACAAGTGTAAATGATAAGTTAGTTGATTACACAATAGAACTATCTTATTCTTTTGATGCTATAAACAACATTCGATAGATGCAAAATATACAACTATATATTGAGGGAGAAAGAGTTGATATGTTCAAGGATGAAACTGTTTCAATAACAGATACCATTCAGAACGTTAAAGATATTGGTAAGATATTCACAGCATTTTCAAGAACGTTTAGTTTACCAGCAAGTAAAACAAATAACAAGATATTTAAGCATTATTATAATTTTGATATAGTTGATGGTTTTGATGCAAGAATTAAAAAGGATTCTTATATCGAACTAAATAGTTTACCTTTTAAAGATGGTAAAATAAAACTTGAGGGAGTTGATTTAAAGGACAATAAACCACATACATATAGAATAACATTCTTTGGTAGTACAGTTACCTTAAAAGACCTATTAGGCGATGATAAACTACAATCTTTGGACTTAACTACATACGACAAAGAGTATAGTAATACTGCCGTTAGAAGTGCTTTAACATTTGACCCTACTACAAACGATGTAATTGTGCCTTTGATTTCTCACACAAAGAGGTTATTTTACGATAGTACTTCTGGACACGCACACGATGATTTGTTAAGTGGCAATTTATATTATGAAACTGGTAGTGGTCACAATCACGGAGTTCTTTGGAGTGATTTAAAATACGCTATTAGAGTTTCTAAAATAGTAGAAGCAATTGCAACAAAATATGGTCTTACTTTTAGTGATGACTTTTTCAATAGTTCAAATGAGCATTACTATAATTTATTTCTTTGGTTACACAGAAAGAAAGGGAATGTTGAAAATCTAACTGGTGTTAATCAATCAATTGTTGATGGTTGGCTTGGTACAATATCTCAACCAGTTGCAGCAACAGAAATGGTTAGTTCAACTACAATGAGAGTAAGTGGAGACCCAACAAGATACTTATCGTATAGCTTAACCTTTACATCAACAACAACAGATTCTTATAAAGTTTCTTTGCAAAAAGATGGGGTTGAGGTTTACAATACTGGTAGTATAACGCAAGGGGTTTTAATTGATGAATCAGATTTTGATATTCAAAGAGGGGATTATACTGTTTTTATAGAATCTTCAACTGATATAACTTTTTCTGAAATTGAATGGGATATAACATACAGACCATATGGCGGTGCTGATGAAAATGCAGTTTATCCAACTGGAACATATAATCACGTTAGTTTATTTGAATTTATTATTAGTCAACAAATACCAGAAATGAAAACTATTGATTTCTTAACTGGAATATTTAAAACGTTTAATTTGACTGCTTATATTGATAAAAATAGTGGAGATATAATTGTAAAAACTTTAGATGATTTTTATAATGATGGAGGTTCTTATGACATTACAAAATACGTTGACAATAGTAAAAGTTCTGTTAATATATCTTTGCCATATAGAGAAATAAATTTTGAACACGAAGACACAAAAACATTTTTAGCAGCAAACCATTCTCAAAAATTTGGTAAAACTTGGGGAAAAGAATCTTATGTAGGTGGCGAAAAATTAGATGGTGGAATCTATAATATTAAAACACCATTTTCACAATTAAAATATGAGCGTTTAGTAAATGAAAATAATAATTTAAATACAACTGTTCAAGTTGGTTATTATGTAGATGATAATCAAGAAAGTTATTTTGGTAAGCCGTTAATATTTTATCCTATTAGACAGTCAACAAATACTACAACTATTTCTTTTTTAACAGATGAAACAACACACGTTCAACAAACTATTTATAATATACCATCAAATAGTGTTTATTTAAGTAGAATGAGCGGAACACAAAACATAAACTTTTATGCAGAAGTAAATGAATATACTGGTTTAAATGATTTTACAGATACTTTATTTGAAGTGTTTTATAAAAACTATATAACAAGTGTATTTAATCCAAAGAACAGAATTACAAAAATAAGTGCTTACTTACCAATGAAAATATTATTAAATTATAGTTTAGCGGATAGGTTTATAATTGGAGACCATCAATATAAAATAAATTCTATAACAACAAATTTCAAGAATGGTAAATCTGAAATTGAATTATTAAATGACTTATGATAAAAGAAATATTAGATTTATTAAAGGATACAGATTGTAAGGCAGAGGTTGTGCAGTTAGCAAAGGGAAAAAATAAGTTTCCAGATAGTTTTAAAGAAATATTTACAAGACAAAAACAAGATATAAGATGGAAAAAATAGTTGTTGAATTACAAGCAAAAACAGACAAGGCATTAAAGGGAATTGATTCGGTTGCGAAAAGTGTTGAGGACTTAAATAAAGAAGTTGTTAGTTCAAATAAAGCAACAGAGAAATCTTTAAAGGGTGTTCAAGGTGCTTCAAAGAGTGCTGCAAAAGGAATCAAAGCTGTTGGTACAACTTTAAAGGCAATTGGTATTGGTTTAGTTATATCCGCATTAAGTAGCTTAAAAGAACTATTTTCTCAAAACCAGAAAGCGGTTGATTTATTTAATACAGTTTTTGAAACTGCTGCTATTGTTGTTGGAGAAGTTGTAAATGCTTTTACAAATATTTACGATGTATTAACACAATCAACAGACCAATTCGATGCACTTGGAAAGGTTATGAGTGGTATTCTAACATCTGTGTTAGCACCTTTTAAAATGGCTTTTTACGGCATTCAGTTAGGTATGCAAGCAGCACAATTAGCTTGGGAGGAATCCTTTTTTGGAGATGGCGACCCAAAAGAAATTAAAAGATTAAATGCTGCTATTTTAGAAACCAAAGACAATATGAAAGAAGTTGCTGATGAAGCAGTTGGTGCTGCGGTAACAATCTATAATAATTTCGGAGAAGCGGTTTCAGAGGTTGGTAAAGTTGGTTCAACAGTTATTGAAGAACTTGGAAAAGTAAGTGTTACTGCTGCTTACGATACTGCAAAAGCAAATGTTGATTTACAGAAATCTGCTGAATTAGCTGCTGCAAGACAAGGTTTAATCTTTGAAACTTTTGATAGACAAGCGGAAAAATTACGACAAATAAGAGATGATGAAACGAAGTCAATTGCGGAGCGTAAAAAAGCAAATGATGAATTACTTGTAAAGATTGCTGATGCTGAAAAAGGAATGTTAGCACAAGCACAAATGCAGTTAAGAGTTGCAAATGCTGACCTTAAAAGAGATAAAAACAATGTTGAATCACAAGTTGCACAGATAGAAGCTGTAAAAGAATTAGCAGCAGTTAGGGCACAAATTGAAGGTATTCGTTCAGAGCAAATGTCAAACGAAAATGCTCTTAATAAAGAATCTTTAGAGTTAACAAACGCAAGGTTAGAATCAGAATCTAATTTAAGCATCGAACAAAAAAGGTTTAATGCTGAACAAATAGAAGATGAACTTTTAAGGTTAACTAAATTAAAAGAAATTGATGAACTTGAAAAAGAACAAGAAACTTTAAGGTTAGAAGCTATCGTTGAAAATGCAAATGCTGGAACACAAGCAAAGATTGATGCTGAAATAGCATTGAATGAATTTACAGAACAATCAAGGCAAACAGATTTAACAAGAACAAAAGAGATTGCAAAGGCAAAAATAGACCTTGAAAAAGTACAAGAAGAAGCAACCAAGAAAAGGGTGCAAGGAACAATTGGAGCGTTGGGTTCATTGAGTTCTGTGCTTGGAGAAAGTACTGCTGCTGGAAAAGGTATGGCAATAGCAGCCGCAACAATGAATACCTATCAAGGTGTAACAGATGCATTAGCAGCAAAAACTTTTACTCCTTTTGATACTGCTTTAAAATTTGTAAATGCTGCTGGTATCTTATCAACTGGTTTAAAAACTGTTAAACAAATAACAGCGGTTAAAATACCAAATTCTGGGGGTGGCGGTTCTGCTCCATCTGGTAGTGGTGTTAGTATTCCATCTGCACCTCCAGCGTTTAATGTTGTTGGAGCAAGTGAAACAAGTCAATTGGCTGATTCTATCGGTTCACAATCACAAGAACCAACGAGGGCTTATGTAGTTTCTGCTGACGTTACAACTTCACAAGAAATGGATAGGAATACAATTGAAGGTGCATCAATTTAATTACAAACAAAATATAAAATATTAACTTAAAAGTATTATATAATTATGAAAATGATAGAATTAATTTTAGATGAAGATGAAGCTATTGGAGTTGAGGCAATTAGCGTTGTTGAAAATCCAGCAATTGAATCTGATTTTATAGCACTTAACAACCAAGAAATTAAACTTGCAGAAATAAACAAAGAGAAGCGTTTATTAATGGGTGCTTTATTAATACCACAGAAGCCGATATACAGAAGAAACGGAGAAGAAGAATACTATATATTCTTTTCAAAGAAAACAGTTGCAAGAGCATCTCAAATGTATTTACAGAATGGTAATCAATCACAATCAACATTAGAACACGATAAACAATTAAAAGGTTTAACATTAGTTGAAAGTTGGATAGTTGAAGACAAAGCAAAAGATAAAACTGCTTTGTATGGTTTGGATGTACCAGTTGGTACTTGGATGGGTTCTGTTAAAGTTGAGAATGAAGACCTTTGGAATGACTATGTGAAAACTGGTAAGGTAAAAGGTTTTTCAATTGAGGGATATTTTGCTGATAAGTTAGAGCGACCAAACGAAGAGTTAAAAGAAGATTTATCTGCTGAAGAAAAACTAATCAACGAACTTAAAAAAGCATTATCATAATGAGTAGAGCAGTTTATTGTAAGTGTAAAAATACATACTCAATTGAGTGTAAAACGAATCAAGGTAAAGAATGTAATGCACCCGAATATTGGAAGCAAGGAATCGGTAGAATAAACGCAATAGAAGACGAAAACTAAATTAATATATATAATGAAAACACAAAGAGAAGTATTTAACAAATTATTTAAAGAAGAGAAAACAGAATTGTCAACGCAAAAGATTGAGTTGGCAAGGAAAGCACCAGCAGTATTAAAAGATTTTGACAAATTAGATAATAAATTAAAAAAAGCAGAGGGCAATATTTCAAACGCATTTAATTCATATAGAAAAGCGTGGCAAGATTTTCAAGATATTCTTGATGATGTTGCTGGTGATAGAAGTAAATTAGAAAACGATGTTGCAGAAATTAATCAAGCTGCTATGGATTTAGGAGTTGATTTTGATTCTGTTGATGGTTTAAAGAAAGCAAATGATTCTTCAAGAATGTTAGATGGTTTAATTCCAGATTTAAGAAGATTATATGATAAGCCGAAATAATTAAATTAACCAAAACGCAAAATAATAACTAAATTTTATTATATAAATATGAACACAAATCAAACATTAAACAAAGTTAGAACTTTGCTCGGTATCGAAGTGAAGTTGGAACAAATGAAGCTTGATAATGGGGCTGTTTTAGAAGCAGAAGCATTTGAAGTTGGTGCAGAAATCTTTGTCGTTGCAGATGAAGAAAGAGTTGCAGTACCAGTTGGAGAATATGTTACTGCTGATGGGATGACAATCGTTGTTGCAGAAGAAGGTATCATTGGAGAAATCAAAGAAGCTGGAGCAGAAGAAGAAGCACCAGCAGAAGAAGAAGCACCAGTTGAGGCAGAAGTTGTTGAAGAAGATTTATCAACAGAAACAGCTACACCAAAAAAGGTAATCGAATCAGTAAGTAAGGAAACTTTCTTTTCTGAAATCGAAAAGTTAAGAACTGAAATAGCTGAATTGAAACTTGCAAAAGTTGAGGTTGAAGTTGAAGAAGTATCTGTTGAATTATCAGAAGAAGTTGAAGGGATTTCACATAATCCAGAAAATGGAACTGAAAAGAAAGAGTTGAACCTTTACTCTCAAAAAGGTAAGAATAACACAATGAGTAGAATTTTTAACAAACTAAATAAATAAAAAAAAATTATGAGTTTATCAATTACGAGTACATATTCTGGGGAATTTGCGGGTAAGTACGTTTCGGCAGCGTTGCTTTCTGGAAACACAATCGCAAACGGATTAATCGAAGTTAAGCCAAACGTAAAGTTTAAAGAAGTATTAAAAAGAGTAAGTTTATCTGGAGCAATTGCAAATGCAAGTTGTGACTTTACAGATGCTGGAGCAGTTGTATTAACTGAAAGAATTATTGAGCCAAAGGAATTACAAGTAAATTTAGAACTTTGTAAAACTCCTTTTCAATCAGACTGGGAAGCTGTATCAATGGGGTATTCTGCACACGACAATATGCCATCAACATTTTCTGATTACTTTATCGGATTAATGGCTGGAGAGATTGCACAACAAACAGAACAAGACATCTGGAGTGGAACTGCTGGTGCTGGAACATTTGATGGTTTTGCTACATTATTAACTGCTGCTACTTTACCAGCTGGTCAAGACATTACTGGAGTTTCTGTAACTGCTGCAAACGTAATCGATGAATTAGGAAAGGTTGCTGATGCAGTACCATCTTCTTTATACGGAAACGAAGATTTATACATTTATGTATCTCAAAACGTATGGAGAGCATACAAGAGAGCATTAGGCGGATTCCAAGCAGATGGAAAAGGTGGAAACGGTTCAATGGCAATGGGAACAAACCAAGATATCGATATTCAGTACTTCGATGGAATCAAGGTTGTATGTGCAAACGGATTAGCTGATGATACAATGGTATCAACTTTGAAATCTAACTTATATTTCGGAACTGGTTTATTAAACGACCAAAACGAAATCAAAGTATTGGATATGGCAGATTTAGATGGGTCTAAAAATGTTAGATTTATTGCTCGTTATACTGCTGGAGTTCAGATTGCAGTATTGGAAGATGTAGTTTTCTACTCTTAATATCAAATAATTAATAAATAAAAAGGGGTGGTGGTTAATCTACTCGCCCCTTTTTTTATAACCTTAAAAAAATATATACATTATGGCTTGTTTACTTACATCTGGTAGAGCGTTACCTTGTAAAAGTTCTGTTGGTGGCTTAAAAGCGGTTTATTTCGCTGATTATGGTACATTAGGAGATGCTACAATAGTAGCTGGAGAGATTACTGCGGTTGCTGGAACTCCAGATTTTTTCAAATACGATATCAAAGGTTCTTCATCTTTAGAAACTGCAATAACCAGTTCAAGAGAAAACGGAACAACTTTTTACACACAAACATTAAACTTAACTTTGACCACATTGGACAAAGCAACACAAGAAGAAATTAAATTATTGGCTGCTTCAAGACCACACGTTGCGATTGAGGACTATAATGGAAACTTCTTTTTAGCTGGATTAGAACACGGAGCAGAAGTAACTGGAGGTACAATTGTATCTGGTGCTGCAATGGGGGATTTATCTGGTTTCACTTTAACATTAGAAGCAATGGAAACTTCTCCAGCGTTCTTTGTAACTCCATCGGTTGTTACATCAAATGAAAGTGCTACACAAATAGACCCAAATGCATAATTAAGTACTTTGGTTTTTATTAAAAATTAGGCAATCTTAATCGGTTGCCTTTTTTTGGCTTAAATAAATAAAAATACTATTATTTAGTATTATATATATATGAAACATTTATTGCCAACGACAGATATACAATCAATAAAGATTATACCAAGAGTATATTCGACATCTGTTTCAATGGATTTAAGAGATGACAGTACAAATACAACTGTTTCAATAACACCAACGGCACAAAAGGTTGGTAATTACATAGAACTATCAAACGTATTTGATTTAAAAGAAGGTAGATTTTACGATTTAAAAGTTATTGATACAAATACACAGAATATAATCTATAAAGATAAAATATTTTGTACATCACAATCAACAGACCAATCAAACAACGAAAGATATTCAGTCAATAAAGACGAATACAAGTCAAAGAGCGGTAATAACGATTTTATAATACTATGAGTAAACAAATAAATAAGTACAGAAAACCAACTGTTGCCAAAAAAAACAATTCTAAAGTTAGTTTTGTTAATTTGTCAACTTACACATCTCCAGAAATTGTTGAATCAAAGAACAAAGAATGGGTTGAATTTGGTGCGGATAATAACTACTTTCAATTCTTAATTGACAGATACAATGGTTCTGCAACAAACAATGCGGTTATCAACGGAATATCTCAAATGATATATGGAAAAGGTTTAGATGCAACAGATAGTTCAAAAAAGCCAGAATCATATGCAAGAATGATTTCTTTGTTTAAAAAAGATGTTGTTAGAAGATTATCTTACGATTTAAAGTTAGCTGGTCAATGTGCTATTCAAGTTATTTACTCAAAGGATAAAAAATCAATTCAAAAAGTTGAGCATTTACCAATTGAAACTTTAAGAGCAGAAAAGTGTTCAGAAGATGATAAAGAAGTACAAGCGTATTATTATCATCCAGATTGGACTAACATAAAGCCAAGCGATAAACCTTTGAGAATACCAGCATTTGGTGTATCAAACAGTCCACAACCAATTGAGATTTTATATGTAAAACCTTACAAAGCTGGAATGTATTATTATAGTACTCCAGATTATCAAGGTGGTTTACAATATGCTGAATTAGAAGAAGAAATTTCTAATTATCATTTAAACAACATAATGAATGGACTTGCTCCATCAATGTTAATCAATTTCAATAACGGAGTGCCAGACGAAGAAGCACAAACTTTAATTGAAAACAAGATTCAACAGAAATTCTCTGGTAGTTCAAACGCTGGTAAATTTATTCTTGCTTTTAACGACAATAAAGAAGCACAAGCAGATATTACACCAGTACAATTATCGGATGCACATAACCAATACCAATTCTTATCAGACGAATCACAAAAGAAAGTGATGGTTTCACATAGGGTTGTATCTCCTATGTTATTAGGAATAAAAGATTCAACTGGTTTTGGAAACAATGCAGATGAATTAAAAACTGCTTCTGTATTAATGCATAACACCGTTATAGTGCCTTTTCAAGAACTTTTAACTGATGCCTTTGATAAAATACTTGCTTTTAATGGTATTGCTTTAAACCTATACTTTAAGACCTTACAACCTTTACAGTTTATGGATTTAGAGAACGTAAAAGATGCAGAAACAAGAGAAGAAGAAACTGGTGTTAAAATGAGTAAAGTTTTTAACGCATTAGAGGACTTTGGAGAAGATGAGGACTTGGAGGAATGGGAGTTAATTGACGAAAGAAAGGTTGATTACGATTCGGAAGATGAGTTAGACGAACAAATAAAAAAATTAAACGAAAAGAATCCAAGTTTACTTTCCAAAATATGGAACTTTGCAACAACTGGAACTGCAAGACCAAACGCAAAAAGCGACCAAGATGGTAAAAACGAAGAAGGTGTTCAATTTAAAGTACGTTATCAATACGCACCTTTAAGAGCATCTGACAATAGTAGAGATTTTTGTAAGAAAATGGTATCGGCAAAGAAGATATATCGCAAAGAAGATATACAACAAATGAGTCAGAAAGCAGTGAATGCTGGTTGGGGTTTAAATGGTGCTGATACTTATGATATTTGGCTATATAAAGGCGGTGGAGATTGTCATCATTTTTGGATGCGTAAAACATATATGGCAAAAGGTTCAAAACTAAAACCAAATGTAGGTAATCCAAATGCAGAAGTAAGCGTAAATAAGGCAAAGAAAGAAGGTTTTAAACCAGAGGTAAACGCAAAAGAGGTTGCAATGCGACCAACAGATATGCCAAACAACGGATTCGTAAACAAATAAGATATATGGCAACAGCATTATTTATAAGTAGAACTGATTTAGTAAAAAATTCTGTTATTGATGGAAACACCGATACGGATTCATTTATTCAGTTTATTAAGATTGCACAAGAGATACACATACAAAACTATTTAGGTACTAAACTATACGATAGAATTTCCGCTGATATTATAGCAGATACTTTAACTGGCGATTATTTGACTTTAGTTAATGATTATATTCAACCGATGTTAATTCACTACGCTATGGTTGATTTCTTACCATTTGCAGCGTACCAAGTTAAAAGTGGTGGTATATTCAAACATACTTCTGAAAACGCTGAAACAGTTTCAAAAGATGAGGTTGATTATTTAGTACAAAAAGAAAGAGAATTTGCAGAATACTACACAAGACGATTTGTAGATTTCATTTGTTTTGATAGTTCAAAGTTCCCAGAGTATTTAGACAATCAAGATTCTGATGTATATCCAGATAAAAATGTAAGCGGTTCAAATTGGGTACTATAATGAAAGGATATAAACCGAAACAAATAAATATTGTTAAATTGGAAAAGTATTTAACTAAAAAAGAAAAAGATGGCAAACGAAATATACGATAGTACTTGGTGGGGTAACACAATTGATACTGCATCTTCTATTGGTACATCAACAGAGATGATACAAGGACAATTCAATATGAATGATAGACAAGAGGTTGAAGCGGTTAAGTGTTTAGCTGATACAATTCATAGAATAGGATTACAAGACATACAAAACTAAAAACAATGGCAAAACCAAAATTAGCATTAATACCAGCTGCACAAGGCACAAGTTTATATTCTGTACTACCATCAAGTGGTGTAGGGGATTTTAACTTTACTCGTAGTGGTTCGGCAACAAGAATAAACTCACAAGGACTAATTGAAACAGTTGCAAGTGGTGTTTCAAGATTAAACTATCCAATGATTGATGGTGTTGTAAAAGGATGTCCATATCACATTTTAGAGCCACAATCAACAAATGCAATAAATTATAGTGAAGATTTTACACAAACAACTTGGTCAAAAGTAAATTTAAGTGTTACAAGTAATAATTCAATTTCTCCAGATGGTAGTTTAAATGCATCATTAATTACATCTACTGCAAATGGTTCTTATTTGTCTGATAGTTTAACAAGTTATGACCCATCAACTTTTTCGTTATTTGTTAAATATGTTGACCACCAATTTATTCAACTATATTCTGGAGCAAGTGGTAATTTTTATGCCACATTTGATATAAAGAACTCTGTTGTTGGAGCGAATGGTGCTGCAACCGATAATGTAAAAATAGATAATTACGGTAATGGTTGGTTTAGAATTAGCTGTGTTTTTTCTGGTGTTGCTGCTGGTTCAACTGCTCGAATAGGATTTGCACAAAGTTTAAATTCAACTTGGGGTGGTTTAAATACGAGTTTTGGCACATCTTTTCTTTCATTTGGTTCACAATTTGAAAGTAACTCTTATCTTACAAGTTATATAAAAACCACATCGGCAGCCGTTACTCGTTCAGCTGAAACTGCTAACGGTTCTGGAGATGCAGCTACTTTTAATGATAGTGAGGGTGTTTTGATGTTGGAGGCAAGTGCGTTGGCTAATGATGGAACAAGTAGACAAATAGCAATATCTGATGGAAACACATCACAAAGAGTTTATTTTGGATTTAGGAGTAACAGCAATGAATTTCTTTTGAGTTCAAGAGATAGTTCTTACATAGTAGCAACAATAGGCGATGTAACTAATTTTAATAAGTATGCGTTTCAATATAAATCTGGAAATTTTAAAGCATTTATAAATGGATTTAATTATACTTTAGATGCTGATGGTGGACTTTTACCAACTGGTTTAAATACTTTAAATTTTAACAATGGTGCGGGGGGGGACTCTTTCTACGGTAAAACTAAACAACTACAATACTTTGATACTGCATTAACAGATAGCGAATTAGAACAACTAACGTCTTGGGTATCTTTTTCAGATATGGCAGAAGCTCAACTTTATTCGGTTGAATAGTTATGAATTACAAACAAAATTCACTATATTAGTAATATGGAAAATTGGAAAGACATAAAAGGATACGAGGGTAGCTATCAAGTTAGTGATTTAGGTAGAGTTAAGAGTATTAAGTTTAATAAAGAAAAGATACTGTCTAAAACAAATTTAAGTAATGGTTATTTAAAAGTTTCTCTTTGTAAAGATGGAAAGGCAGAAACTAAAACTGTGCATAGTTTAGTTGCTCAATCTTTTTTAAATCACAAAAGTAACATCTATATTGTTGTAGACCATATTAACAATGTTAAAACAGATAACAGATTATCTAATTTACAAGTAATATCACAAAGAGAGAATTCAACTAAAGATAGAGATAATAAGTATTCAAATTACGCTGGTGTAACTTGGCATAAAAATGACAAAAAATGGCAGTCATCAATAATAGTTGATGGTAATCAAATATATTTAGGATATTTTAAATCCGAACATAGAGCATCAATAGCATACAATTTTGCATTGACGCAATTAGATAAATTAAAAGAATATAATTTAACAAAATAGATATGGCAAACACTTTAAAATTTGGTGGCGGAACGTGGGCAACTAAAAAGGGTTCAACTCTTGCTTATAATGATGAGGATGGAAACTTTAAACCATTACCATTTACATATACTGGTGCTGGTAAAGGTACAAGAGTAAACAAACAAGGTTTAATTGAGGTTGTAGAAAACGACAGACCAAGAATAGATTATACAGATAGCGAAGATGGGGTATTTCTTTTGGAAAAGGCAGCTACAAATTTAGTTACTTATAGTGAGGATTTTAGTCAATGGATTAATTATTCACAAGGGACTGGTTCGCTTGCCACTTTAACAAGTAATTATTCTATTTCACCAGACGGAACTAAAAACGCATCAAGAATACAATGTGTATTAAATGGTGGTAACACATCTTCAGATAGGTCTTATATTAAGTTAAGCGGTTTTAGCGGTACACCATTTACTTGTGCTAAATCTTTATATGTAAAAAATAATCTTAACGTAGAACAAACATTTTTTATTGGTGTTAACGCAGCATCTGATAGAGTTACATTACCAGTATCAAATAAGTGGCAAAGATTAAAAGTTGAAGGAGGTGTTTTAAATGCAGAATTTAGAATTGGAATAACTGGTAATAGTTTACATAGTGATAGTATTGATATAGATATATTCGCAGCGCAATTAGAAAGTGGAAACATAGCATCTTCATACATACCAACACAAGGCACAATCCAAACTCGAGTGCAAGAAACTGCAAGTGGTTCTGGAAACTCGGAAGTTTTTTCTGATAGTCAAGGAACTCTATTTGCAAACATAGCTGCGAATGCAAATGATTTAACAAGTAAAGTTATTTCTATAAATGATAATAGTGGTAGTAACGTTATTAGGATGGGTTACGCTGCATCAAGTAATGAAGTAAATTTTATTGTAAGAGCAACTACTAACAGATATAGTTATAATCAAGTATTAGGCGATATAACTACATTAAATAAACTCTCAATATCTTATAGTTCAAGTGGGGCAAAGGTTTTTATTAACGGATTTTTATCCGATAGTGGTGCTTTAAGTAGCTTACCAACTGGATTAAGTCAATTAGATTTTAGATATGGTAATGGTACTCTTCCTTTCTACGGAAAAACAAAAGAAATTTCATACTATGATGAAGTTTTAACAGACCTTGAATTAGAAACGCTTACATCTTACAGAACTTGGGAAGAAATGGTAAAAGAATTAAACTTAAATATTATACACAATGAGTAATACACTTAAACTGGGCAACGGACAATGGGCAACTGGTAAAGATACGGTGCTTGCCTATAACGATTTAAACTCTAATTACAAGCCATTAACTTTTTCATTCAGCAGAAATAGTAGTGCTACTGTTGTAAACAAAGATGGTTTAATCGAAACAGTTGGTAGTGGAGAACCAAGAATTGATTTTAAGGATAATACTAAAGGTGCTTTATTGTTAGAACCGAGTAGGAGTAATTTAGTTTTAACAAGTGCAAGTGGAGCTTATGGCAATAGCCCAGCATCTGAAACAAATACAATTTCTCCAGATGGCACAAACAACGCAGTAATACCAACGCCAGATAGTACTTCTGATAGATACGAATACGCAATAAGTGGAGGAACATATTCCACAAACGAAAAATTGGCTTATTCTTGGTATAGAAAAAGAATATCCACACCTATAAATGTTTCTTATGTAGGGGATTTATATTTTGCTCTTATACAAAACGCTACACAAGTAGGTTCAACAACTCAAATACAAAGTGATGTAAATGGTTACGATAGATTTGAAGCAGTTTTTAACATAACTGATGGTTCTGCAACAACCATTATTAGAGGTTATTTTGGTCAAGTTATAGGTGTAGGTAATTCATCAATTGCTTACTTTGGACACCAATTAGAAGCTGGCAGTTACGCTACATCGTATATCCCTACATCTGGAAGTGCAGTAACGAGGACAGTAGAATATTCTAAAAGAATTAATTCGCCAATACTACAAGCAACAAATCAGTTTACTTTGTTTTTTGATGCTACAAAGTTTTTAGAAGTAAATGGTGGGGTTGGCAACTTTGATAATATTATGCTTAATTTAGGTGCTGGAGAAAGTGCTTATGATAGTGGTGGAGGGTTACATATTTACAATAAAGTTTGGTATTATTTTAATGGTTCTTCTTCTATAAATATAGGTATTTGTTATAATTCACTAACTGATTCTAAATTTGCAATATCTTATGATGGAACATCTTTTCATAAATACGCTAATGGGGTTAAATTAGGAACATATACAGTATCAGCAAGTATGGTTAATTGGGATTCAATTCAAACTGGTGGTCTGTCTGATGCTCAAGTTGATGAAAGAACATTTAATATAGCAGATTTAAAATTATACAACACAGCATTAACAGACCAAGAACTAATTGCATTAACAAGTTAATTTTCTTTACATAACAAACACAATAAGATAAGATAATTAAAAAAACTATACATAAGAGTAACAAATACACATATTAAACTAACAAGAGTAAATAAATTAAATTATGATTAAATTAGGAAAATATCAGTTCGATAGTAGAGAAGCAGCACAAACAAAAATTGATGCATTAGGAACAGCAACAGATGAGGACGGAAACGAATACCCAACTCACAAACACACAATCGTACATTTAGGAAATATTGTTTTAGAACAAGCAGTAATTGACGAAGATGGAGAAATAGAAACAGAAGCAGTACTATCTGACGATTGGCACGTTGATGTTCTATGGAATGGATTAGAAGCTGACGAAGATGGAACAGTTGACCATCCATATGGTTGGAAATCAAAAAGTGTTGATATTGATGGAGATGGTGTACACGCTTTCTTTGGATTGAACTACGATGCTTTAAAATTCTAAAGTTGGATATGCAAGATATAAAAATAGGAGCAATTAATTTACTGACTTTTACTGTTAGTTTTTCTAACGTTGAGCAATGGCTAAAAATAGCTTTATTAGTTGTTTCTATTGTTTATACTGTATTGAAAATATTTAAACTAAAAGAACCAAATGAAGCTAAGTAAAAACTTTAATAAATCAGAATTCGATTGCTCTTGCGGATGTGATATGCCTTTAAAGGTTTTGCATAACGTTCAGAAGTTAGCAAACCAATTACAAGTACTACGAAACGTTGTCGGTACTGCAATTAAAATCAATAGTGGATATAGATGTCCAGATTATAACGATAATGTCGTAAAAGGTGCTAAAAATAGCCAACACAAGTTAGGTAAAGCATCTGATATTGTTATAGCTGATATGACACCACAAGAAACATTTGAATTAGTTGATTTGTTGATTAACGAAGGAGAGTTATTGCAAGGTGGTTTGTCCGCTTATGCTACATTTACACACTACGATATAAGAAAAACAAAAGCACGTTGGTAATGGAGATAAATTTAATTTTATTAGTGCCAGATGCTATGATGGTTGGATGGCAATATTACAGACCAGATGATAACTTTAACTATTCAGAAGTAAATATATTTTTATTCTTTGGACAGTTACAAATAAGATGGAATAAAGATGAATAAGATATTAGGATGGTTTACTGGTGGTGTTGTTAAAGAAGTAGGTAAAGTAATTGATAGTTTATTTACGTCTGATGAGGAGCGTTTAAAAGCCAAGAACGAAGTGTTTAAGGTTCTACAAGAACAACAGTTAGAATTACAGAAACTACAAACAGAAATAGTATTAGCTGAAGCAAATGGTAATTGGTTGCAAAGAAGTTGGCGACCAATACTAATGTTAGCTTTTGGTTTTATTGTTATTTATGTAAAGTTTGTTGCACCATTATTTGGTTTACCTATTCCGCCATTGGAAAATGAGTTTTGGAACTTACTACAATTAGGTATTGGTGGTTATGTAGTAGGTAGAAGTGCAGAGAAGATAGCTGGAAATATTACAATAAATAAAAAATAATTAACTTTTTGTTTTTTATTCCAGATAAAAATATATAACTTTGTAATTTATTAATTAGTTACTGTTTTATAGTAAAATATTAATATAAAAAAAAAATAAAGAAATATAGCTATAATAAAATAAATATAAGTGTTCGGAGTGTTATCTAAAAAAAAAGGTATATATCTTCAACTTTATAGCTAAATATTTTTGTTTTTGTTTATAAGTTAAATATTTAAACACATATTTATTTGTATATTTGAACAAGGAAATATCTTAACTGTTTTTCTTTTCATCTTATTTTGTTTTTAGATTACTATCATTAAAAGGGTTCAGCTATATGTTGAATCCTTTTTTTTGCCTTTAACAAAACTTTAACATTTCTTTAACACTTTTATTTAAAATGCTTTTGTAGATTTGTAGGGTAATTAATAACTAAAACAAATATTATGACAATTTATGGTAACTTATTAGAGCAATTAGAGGAAGAAAATGAATTATCTTTTTTTGAAAATCAATGTGAATTAATTTATACTGCATTATATTCTTATCAAAATGTAACTGCTGAACAAGGTATAGCTATTAGAAGTGTTATATCTTCTTCTGATATGGCTTACGAATGGTGGAAAGAAAGTATTGTTGACTTTTGTGAAAACGCAAAGTATTTAGGTGTTACAATAAACGATGTAAAATTTTATATTAAAAAATCAACATTAAAATATGTTGATAGCTTAAATAACTATAAGCACCAAATAAACACATTAAGAAAAGGATTTATAATTGCTAATTAAATAACTAAAAACAACAAGGGGTGTAAAATCCCCTTTATAAAACAAATATTATGGAAGAATCAAATTGTTGCGGTGCAAGTAGATGGTTAGAAGCCGATATATGCAGCCAATGTAAAGAACACGCTGACTTCTCTGATTGGGAAGAAGAAGCAAACGAGCGAATGAAAATAATCGGTCAAAACGGTAATAGTGGAATACACTATACAAAAGAAAAAATCAAAGAACTATGGAAGCAATGCAGAGTGATAAAAAGATAAACCAAGCAGCTTGGGATAAATTAAAGCTACAAATTGAATATCATATGGAGCAAGACCCAAACCTAACAGATGTTAAAATTAACTACCAGTTAAAAATTCCAACATACGGAACAAGAAATTTTTTAAATTTAAAAGCAAGTTTGCAATAAAAAGTAGTATATTTATAAACCTAAAATTAAAATAATGGAAAAATTACAGAAAATTCAAGCCGAATTAAAAGCACCAAAGAACCAAAGAAATAATTTTGGTAAGTACAATTACAGAAGTTGTGAAGATATTCTGGAAGCAGTTAAACCGCTTTTGAATAAATACAATTGCACATTAACAGTATCAGACGAAATCAAAGAACTTGGTGGAATCTTATTTGTTGAAGCAGTTTCAATCATATCTGATGGAGAAAACCAAGTACACGTTAAGGCACAAGCTGGGATTGACCCAAACAGAAAAGGAATGGACATTGCACAATCTTTTGGTAGCAGCAGCAGTTATGCTCGTAAATACTCTTTAAACGGATTGTTTTTAATTGATGACACAAAAGATGCTGATTCAACAAACACACACGGAAAAGCAACAAGCAAAGTAACAAGCAAAGCAACAAACGATGATAAACCTTGGTTGAATGAAAACACACCAGAATTTACAAAAGTAAAAGCATATTTAAAAGGTGGTGGTAATTTAGCAAACGTTGAATCAAAATACAAGATTTCAAAGAACACAAAAGACGCATTAAAACAATAATTATGAACGATATAGAATTAAGACCAACAGACAAGAAAGACCATTACAGATTATTCATTAATGGAGTAGATGTAACTGGCGAACAAGAAAGAAGCTTGTTCAGACACATAATACAAACCATTGACAATGGTATCGATAACTAATATTAACAATTAAAACCAATAGAAACTATGAGTGCATTAATCAATTTATCAATTAACCTTGACAATTTACCAAAAGAGAAATTTGTAAAAGGAAAAAAAGGAACGTATTACAACTTTACATTATCTGTAAACGATGATACAAATGCCTATGGGCAAAACGCATCAGCATTTGATTCTCAAAGCAAAGAGCAAAGAGATGCAAAAGAACCAAAGAAATACATCGGAAACGGTCAAGTTGTTTGGACAGATGGAACTTGCGTAAAAGCAGAGCGACAAGAAGAAGCACAACCACAACAAGCGGTTGTATCAAATGATTTGCCATTTTAATTAAATAAAATAAGGGGTGTTAATAGCATCCCTTTTTTTACTTATGTGGGTATACAAAGGCAAAGAGATTACAAGTAGAACTGATTTACCATTAGAAGCAATTGGGTTCGTTTATAAGATACGAAATCTAAAAACAGACAAATTGTATATTGGTAAAAAGATACTCCTTAATAAGCGTACTAAACCACCGTTAAAAGGATATAAGAGGAAGAGAATTGAATATGTTGAAAGCAATTGGTTAAAATATACTGGAAGCAATATCCATACAAAGATTTGGGGTGTTGAAGATTGTTACCGAGAAATAATGTATATTTGCTACAATCGAACAATGATGACATATTACGAAACTATGTTACAGTTCAAAGAGAATGTTTTGGAAAGTGATAAATTCCTAAACGATAATATTCTTGGCAAATTTTATAAAACAAAAATACAGAAATATATAGATGATGAACAAAATAAATTTGGAGGAGGATAAAGAAACAACAAGAATGTTAATGCAGCAACTTGAAGAAGATGCAAGTATTGATGTTGAAGAAGTTATTAAATATCCGCCAGTTGCTATTAGCTGCGGAATTTACCAAGATAGAAATTTTGATGGTAGTTATACAGAATACCCAGTTCCAATTGGTACAGATGGTAATTTCTCTTTTGTACAAGCATTTCCAAAGGTTGGTAAAAGTTTCTTTATGAGTTTACTTGTATCAGCTTATCAAAGCGGTTCAAATAGTTATAGTGGTAAAATAAAAGGACATCGAAGAGGAAGAAAGATAATTCATTTTGATACAGAGCAAGGAAGATTCCACGTTAGTAAATTAGCAAGGCGACCTTTAGTAATGAATCAATTGCAAAACGATAAAGATTATCATATCTATGCAATGCGTGAATTTGGTTGGCAAAGTAAAATTGATTTTATTGAACACATTTTATTTGATAAATTTGAAAACGAAAAAATAGGTTTGGTTATTATTGATGGATGTGCAGATTTATGTTCTGATGTGAATAATATGGAACAAGCAAATAATGTTGCTGAAAAACTATTGCAATGGTCTGGTAAATTAAATTGTCATATTACAACGATTATACACCAAAACTTTGGGAGCGACAAGCCAAGCGGAAATTTAGGTTCAGCACTTGAGAAGAAAGCGGAAAGCCAAATTAAGTTAGAGAAAAATAATGCCAACAAAGGTTGGGTAACTGTTGAGTGCAAAAGAAGTAGAAACAGACCATTTGAAACGTTCAGCTTCCAGATAAATAATAATGAATTACCAGAGTTTATAAACAACGATTATACTTTTTAACAAATGTGTTATATTTACAAAATATGACCAACTGGAAAGAAAAAGATTTATTTGAATGGCTATCAAAAAACCATTACAAAACATTAGTAAATAGTAAAAATCCAATATCAAGATGGGATTGCTACGATATTGAAACACAAAATAGAATAGAACTAAAGTGTAGGCGTAAACATTACGATACATTAATTCTTGAGAAATCAAAGTACGATGCTATTTTAAAAGAATCAGATAAAAATTTTGATATTCCAATTTACATAAATAGTACACCAGAAGGAATCTATTTATTCAACCTAAATGACATTGAGCAAAAGTGGTTTACTAAATCACTTCCAGCAACAACAGAATTTAAGAAACGTTTTTGGGTAAAAAAAGAGATTACAGAACTAAACATAAACAAAGCAAAAAAACTAAAATAAGATGAAAACAATTAAACTTTTAAACGGAGAAGAATTTGAAGAAAAGGATATTCTTGAAAAAATGATGGATGATTCATTTTACTATGGGTATCTTGGAAAAAACGCTTTGAGTAGTTCAATGTGCAAAAGTTTGATTGAATCGCCAGAAGCATATGTAAGGGAACTAAATAAACCAGCAAAGGCAAAAGAACCGCAACCATTCAGAGATGGTAGGTTGATACACCTATTGGCTTTAGAACCGCACAGAATAGAAGAACTAACAATTATTGATAGCACAAAAGGAAGTAAGCTATACAAGTTAGCAGTTGAAGAAAAACCAGCACAATCGGTTTATACAAGAGCAGAACTAAACAGATGCCAAGAAATAGCTGAAGCAGTATTACAGAACGAAGAGTACAAAGAACTTGTTGCAAATGCACAGTTTGAGATTCCAGCCATATCTAATTACAACGGATTACCATTTAGAGGAAAAGCAGATATGTTACTTGCTGGTGTTGTATGTGATTTAAAAACAACAAGCGACATTGATAGCTTTGAAGAAGCTGCTTTATTATATGGATATGATTTACAAGCTGCATTGTATTTAGAACTGTTTGAATGTTTTGAGTTCAAGTATGCGGTGGTAGATAAGAAAACAAAAGAAGTTGGGTTCTTTCAATTTGATGATGACTTTATACAAGGTGGATATGATAAGTTGAACAAAGCAACTGAAAACTATTATAAGTATTTAGAGAACAAAGAATTTTACGATTTAAACCTATAAATATGAATGATAAAAAACAATGCAATCAAATGCATCGAATAGCATACAGAAGTTGCTTGGATAATTACTTTACAACTGGAGATAGAAATGACATTTACGAATACTGGTTGCAATTAGTTGAATCAAAAAGAACTTGTGAAGCGTTAGGTGTTCAAAAAGCATTGGAATTTATTGAACTTTGGGAAAATATAGATGGCGAAGATTAAGAAGAAACTAAAACCTTTTAAGAACTGCGACCATAAAGCACAATCATATTGCTTTAATAAGGGGTTTATGATAACTTTAGAACCAGCTGGTGCAAACTATAAAGTAAAGTATCAAAGAGGGCATAGCGTTCAGTATTATATGCAAGGGAAAGAATTTAATTTACAAGATGCATATCAATCAATTTGGGATTTATACACCAAGATTTATAACTACGATAAACAAAAAGAAAATGAATCAAAAACAAACAGTTAATTTTATAAATAAAACTTCTGGCACTAAACTAATTGAACACACAGATGAATTTAGTTCGTATGATGCATTTGATGATAATTATATTGTTGAGATAAAAAACAGAAGAGCAAACCACAAAGACCCATTTCTGGAGGTTAATAAAACTGTTATCAATATGAAGAAAGCAAAAGACCAGAATAAAGATTATCTTTATATCCAAGCAGATGGAACTGGTGTTTATGTATTCAATATAAGTAAACTTGATTTGGATTCAATACCAAAGAGATTCTATAACGTACCAGCAACAACTGACTTTAATAATAAGAAAAGAATAGATAAAGAATTTTGGGTTCTTAAAAAATCTTATGCAACAATAATAAATATATAATATGAGAGCAACACAAACACACTATGACAACGGCAAAGATTACGATGTAATTGATGTAATAAACGATTTTAATCTTAATTTCAGCAGAGGAAACATATTGAAGTATATATGTAGGGCTGGTAAAAAGAAAGACGAATTACAAGACCTTTTAAAAGCAAAGGACTATTTAGAAAGAGAAATTGAAAGATTAAGGGAAGCAAATTAGCTTCTCTTTTTTTTGCTTAAATAAAAATAAATGTAAATAAGTTTTGTTTATAAGTAAATAAGTATTAGATTTGCTTAACGATAATTTAAAAACAAACACAAAATGGAAAATTTAAGTAGAGCAGCAAGAATAGGAAAGCAAACTGAAAAGATTTGTTTAGTATCATTAATTATTATTGTAGGTTATTTCACTACAAGAACAGTTGTAAGTTTAATTTTTAATATTTAAGATATGATTAATAATATATTAAGAAAGGGTATTGAATTATTTTTTAATTTTATGATGATACTGTTGGGAATGTTTTTTGCATTTTGGTTTGCAGTTATGATAATAATAATGTTTAGATAATGGAAGAAAGATTTGAAAGAATACAGTATTTAATTGGTAGAACTGAAAATACCTATTTAAAAAAAGAAATAGAATTATTAAAATTTGATATAGAATTAGAAATACAAAAATCGAAAAGTTATGCACACTAAACTAAAAAACATTATTAAAATAATACAACCAGAATTTGAATCAGAAGATAGCTGGTACAATGAGCAACTACCAAACGAAGTAAGTTTGTATTTAGATACTGACGAACATTTAATTGATTTACATTTAAAGGATGATGTGCTGCATACCAACATTTGGATTGAAGAAGAAGAATATGAACTAACAGAAGAAGATGCAGAATTTATTTACAAGCACCTAAACAATTTGCTTGATAATGAAATTGAATTAACAAAGAGATATTACCAAGAAGAAAAGTTTGAACAAAACAGATATTAGATTATGAACATAACAAACGAAGATAATATGGAGCTAATGGCAAGGTATGAAGATAACTACTTTGACCTTGCGATAGTTGACCCACCTTATGGGATTGGAATAGATGGGCAAAAAGGAGACACAAAGGATGGTGTTCAAATTAGAAAAGCACATACTTTTAAAGATTGGGATAACGAATGCCCTAACGAAGATTATTTTAACGAACTAAAAAGAGTAAGTAAGCATCAAATTATTTGGGGTGCAAATTACTTTCCACAATTTTTAGAGAAAAGTAAAGGATGGATTGTATGGTATAAAGGGCAAATGGGTTTAACAATGTCAGATTGCGAGTTAGCATATTCTAATATAAAAAGTCCTACAAGAGTTGTAAATATACACAGAACGCATATCTGGAAAGATAAGCCAATACACCCAACACAAAAACCAGTAAAACTATATGAATGGCTTTTAATGAACTACGCAAAAGAGGGCGATAAAATACTCGATACACATTTAGGTAGTGGAAGTATTGCTTTGGCTTGTCATAATCTTAAATACGATTTAACCGCTTGTGAATTAGATAAAGATTACTATGAAGCAGCAATGAAAAGATTAAAAGAACACCAACAACAATTAACAATGTTTTAATTATGAACAATAAACAAATAGAACAAATAAGCGGTGCAATAATCACATCGTTTGTAAACCTACATTTTTTAGAAGAAGCAAAAGCATCTGGATTATTTAGACACAGAACAAAAAACAATGTAAAGAAAACAATCGATGACTTAATAGAAATAGAAACCAATTACTATCAGAAAGTCGAGGAGGTGGACGAAAAAGATTTAGGGGATAAGTTAGTCGCAAATAAATTAGAGTTCGTTAAATGGCTTTTAAATGAGTTTGATTTTAATGACTTAACAAAGATACAAGAGGTTTGTATTGCTTATACAAAAGACAAAGAACAATTGGTAGCAGCATCAGACAAAATAAATATTGAACACGGAGCAGAAATAATTGAATAATATGAAACACAGACTACACTACAACGAAGAAATAGCAAATGAGTTATTAGATAACTACATTAAGCTAACTGGGTTTGATTTAAACAGTAGACAAAGACGACCAGAAGATGCATATACAAGATGTTTGTTCTACAAGATATTAAAGGACTTAAACGATATGAATGATAGAATGATTGCAGAGTTTCTTGAAGCAAAAGGACGAAAGACAAACAGAGTATCGGTTTACCAAGCACTAACAAAGGTTGAAACATATTACACAAGTTTTAAAAGGTTCAGACAATTTTACGATGTATATTTTTCAGACCAAAAAGAATTGGGTATTAAAAGAGATAGACGTAAAAAGATAGCTTTTAAGGAAACTATAAAAGAAATTGATACAAGGCAAAGCAAAATAGGAATGGATGCTTTAGACATCCTTATTAGTAATATACAATTTGATAAACGACCAGAGATTTTGGAACTTGTTAGACTACGAGTTAAATCTTGGGAATGGAAAGCAAAAAATGAATATGAAATAATTGAATGTTCTGGACAATTAGCTGGAACTTGGTAAATAAATATAAATATGGAAGAAGCACAAACACTTGAAGAATTTAAAAGAAAGCAACACAAAGAGGTTCAACAAAGAAAACACAACTATAAAATGAATCCAGTTACTGGTTGGATTGATTCAAACACACTTGAAAGTTCTTATATTAGATATAAATCAAAAAAATAAAAATTATGAAAGGACACGAAACACCAAGTAAATTAAGTTTTAAGCATTACGATAAAAAGGTTTCAATAACTTTTGACCATAGTGATATTGATATGGAGCAGTTCTATGAATCTTGCAAACATTTGGCATTAGCTATTGGCTTCGGTCATAAAACAATAAATGCATATTTTAAAGAACAAGTATAAGAAAAACTTATAGTAACATAAACAACTATAAGAAAATAATATAGTATATTTTGTAAATTTGGCATAAAAACTTATTATATATATGATGAAATATTATACATAAAAACAAAAATATTCATCTACAAACATAATCAAAAACATACAGTATAAATTTAATAATATAAAGTGGTTTTGGAGTAGCTATACTCTGGAATCACTTTCTTTTTTGTTTATAACTTTTCACACTTAAATACGTATATTTATAATATAATTTTATATATGTTAGAAAAGGTTTACCAGTCGCACAACAAGTGGATTAATACAGTTCTTAAATTCGGTTGCTCAAAAGAAGAAGCAGAAGATATTGTTGGCGATATGTATTGCATTATTGGTAGGATGCTGAAAAAGGGTTTGAATATATCATACGGAGATGATGTAAATTATTATTATATTTATCTCACATTACGCACTTCATTTTTACAGATGTACAACAAGAAGAAAAAAGAAAACAAAGTATCTTTGGATTTGGTTTTAGATTTAGAATCGCAAGAATATATTGATTATGATTTAGCAGATGAAAAACTTGTTAAAGAATTAGAGAATTTGCATTGGTACGATAAAAAAGTATTTAATCTTATTCAAAACGAATATAGTATTACAGAACTATCAAACAAAACCAGCATTACATACCATTCTTTATATAACACATACAGAAAGACAAAAAGTAAACTAACAAAAAAGATTTTAGAGTAATGAAGTTAGGAGATTTAATTGAACGCATTACATATTATACTGGTATCAAATGGATAGTCAAAAAGATATGGGTCGAAGATTGTGGATGTGATAAAAGGCAAGAAGATTTAAACGATATTGAATTATGGTAGAAGATAGATTAATATGGAACGGAGTAAAGCAAAGAATTACTTCAAAGATGAGCAACGAAGATTTTAAAACGATGTGTAGATTACACGCAAAATATTTTGACCACAAATATCATCAACCTTGTACTTGTAATAAAACAAGATTAAGGCAATGGATTGAACAATTAAATGACAAACTAATATAAATATATGAAGCAAAAAAAACACACAGTAAACGAACGGTTAGCATTAGTTGAAAAAGTAACGTACAAATTAGCTTTGGAAGTACAAGCAATAATCAAAGCAATTAATTTGACAAGGGAAGAAGATAAAAAGGAAACCGAATAAAATAGCTGATATTTACTATTATATAAGTATGAATAATCAAATTTTTTCAAACTATGGAAAGTAAAAGAGGTGGTAAAAGAGAAGGTGCTGGTCGTAAATCTAAATCAGAAGAAATGGAATTGATTGGTATGTTGAATAAACATATTGATAAAGACGAAGCAATAAAGAAACTAAAGGTAATGATTGATGAAGGGGACTTCAAAGCAATTCAATTATATATGAATTATATGTATGGTAAGCCAAAAGAAACAAAAGACATTTCAATAACATCAGAACAACCTCTATTCGATTTATAGAATGTTCCAATCAACAACTGCAATAAAGAAGTTACACGCTCTTAAAAAGCGTAAGAAAGTAATTCAAGGTGGTACATCAGCTGGTAAAACATTTGGTATACTGCCTATTCTTATTGACAGATGTATCAGAACACCTTATTTAGAAACAAGTGTAGTATCTGAATCAATACCACATTTAAGGAGAGGTGCAATGAAAGACTTCCTTAAAATAATGATTGAAACGGGTAGGTATAGAGATGCACAATGGAATAGGTCATCTTTAAAATATACGTTTACAAATGGCTCTTATATAGAGTTTTTTTCAGTTGAGCAACCAGACAAATTAAGAGGTGCAAGAAGAAATGTATTGTATTGTAATGAAGCAAACAATATACCATTTGAAGCATACAATCAATTATCAATAAGAACATCTGGCGATATATGGATTGACTTTAATCCAACTGCAAACTTTTGGGCGCATAAGGAAGTCGCTAATCAACCCGATGCTGATTTTATTACACTTACCTATTTAGATAACGAAGCGTTGCCACAGACGATTGTGGACGATATAGAACAAGCAAAGGAGAAAGCAAAGACATCTGAATATTGGGCGAACTGGTGGAAAGTATATGGACTTGGGCAAGTGGGTTCTTTGGAGGGTGTGTGTATAAAAGAATGGCAAGAAATTAAGCTTCCATTAGAAGCGAGGTTGTTATGCTATGGGATGGACTTTGGTTATAGTAATGACCCAACAACATTGATTGCATTATACAAGTACAACGATGCGTACATATTCGATGAGGTTATATACCAAAAGAAACTATTGAATAGTGATACTTCAAACCTATTTAAAGCACACGATATAAATGCTATTGTGTATGCTGATTCAGCAGAGCCAAAATCAATTGCAGAATTAAGAACTTTAGGGCATAAAGTATTGCCTTGTACAAAAGGAAAGGATTCAATTGTGTATGGTATTAACTTAATCAACCAAAACAAAATATACATTACAAGCAGAAGCAAAAACCTAATCAAAGAATTGCAATCATATACGTGGATGAAAGACAGAGAGGGGAACACTATTAACAAACCAATTGATGCTTTTAACCATTGTATTGATGCAGCCAGATACGCAATCACATCTCAATTACAAACACCAAACAAAGGCAAATACAATATTAGATAATGAGAAACGAAGAAATGATTGCAACTGTTGAGTGCTACATACATCACAGAACGGACAAAGAAATAAGAATAGCAAGACCAGTAAATAGTAATCAATTTTTTCTATTAACAAAAGCGTATGAAAATTGTAAGGGCTTTTTCATAAAACATTAACTTTAAAGTATTATATATATATGAACATCGAAATCAACGTACCATCTTCATTAAGTGAAATCACATTAGGGCAATATCAAAAGTTCCTTAAAATAGCTGAAAACAATCCAGATGGTAATTTCTTGAATGCTAAAATGATTGAGATATTCTGCGGAATACCTTTATCAGATAGTTACAAATTAAAGATGAGTAGTGTTACTGCAATACTTGATATCTTAAATGAGATGTTGGCAATTACACCACAACACGTTGAGAGGTTTAAAATGAATGGTATTGAATATGGCTTTATTCCAGACCTTGACGAAATGAGTTTGGGGGAATACATTGACTTGGATAACAACGCTTCTAAATGGGAGCAAATGCACGTTGCAATGAATGTGCTATACAGACCAATCAAAACAAGTAAGGTTGGTAAATATAATATTAAAGATTACGATGTAAAGTTTCCAGAGGTTATGAAAGATATGCCTTTGGATGCAGCTATTGGTTCACTTTTTTTTTTCTACAATTTAGGAATGGAATTAGCGAATCATACGATAGCTTATTCAGTAACTCCAGCGGAGATGGAAGCTATTCAAGGGCAGCTAACTTCGCAACAAAATGGGGATGGTATCAATCAATTTATGGACTCGCTAACGGAGATATTACAAGGTTTGAAGATATCACTAAATTAAACGTGCATCAATGCTTTACAATGCTTTCTTTTATGAAAGAGAAATCAGAGATAGAAGCACAACAAATAAAAAATAAGTTTTAAATGAAAGGATTTTATCAAGTAACGGAAACAATAAAGAACCAACTGTTGGCAGATGTGAATGTAAACACAGTTACAAGTGGGGATATTACAAGGATAGATTTATCAAAGCAAACGATGTTTCCATTATCTCACATCATTGTTAATAATGTAGGAAATGAAGATAGTGTATTACGTTTTAGTTTATCTGTTTTGTCGATGGATGTTGTTGACTTTTCAAAGGAAGAAGTGATTGATATATTCAGAGGTAATAACAACGAGCAAGATATATTGAACACACAGTTGGCGGTTCTTAATAAGCTGGTGCAAGTTTTAAGAGGTGGTACATTACACCAAGATTTATATCAGTTAGATGGCACACCAAACCTTGAACCTTTTTACGATAGGTTTGAAAATGAAATGGCTGGATGGGCATTAACGTTTGATGTACTTATTCCAAATGATATTGAGATATGTTAGCCAATGTAAAAGACGAACTAAATAGGTTTGCTAAATATGTTATAAGCCAATCAAGAGCGAATCTAACAAGGGGCAAAAAGAACAGTTCAAAAGATTTATATAATAGTTTAGATTCCGAAGTAAAGGTTTCTAAAAACAGTTTTGAGTTATCTTTCTTGATGGAAGATTATGGATTATTTCAAGATAAGGGTGTAAGTGGTGTAAAGAAAAAATATAACACACCATATTCATATACAAGCAAAATGCCTCCTCCATCAAAAATGGATAAGTGGATTGTAAAGAAAGGTATTGCACCAAGAGATAAGGATGGTAAATTCATCAGCAGAAAATCATTGCAGTTTATGATTGCAAGAAGTATTTATAATAATGGTATTAAACCGAGTTTATTCTTTACAAAACCATTTGAAAAAGCATTCAAAGGATTAAGTAAAGATTTGATAGAAGCATACAAATTAGATGTAGAACAATTAATGAAGAATACAATAAACAACAAATAAGATGGCAGATTATGTACTATTAAGAAGTCCAGCGTATTTCACTAAATCAGCACCAGTTGGAGGTTCTGTAAAACTTGAGATAAAAAATTCAAATGGATTTGTTTTATATGAAATTATAAAAAACAGAAGAACCAACACTTTTATAAATTTTGAGTATTCAGAATTGGTAAGAGATTACGTTGGTATTTACCTTTACGACAATAATGAAAAACTTGTTGACAATGTTGAATTTGAATTAGTTGGTACATCTTATACTGGTGTAAATGGAACTGGTACTGTTGTTTCTACAACTTCGGTTGATAAAATTGGTCTTGATGGCTATGGCTACTTTGAAGATGGTAGAAATCCAGAAGTCACAAAGGGTTGTTTACTTTCAAATAAAGTTATCTATAAACTTGCTGATTCAGAAATATCAATTCCTTATGCAACAGAGAACACAACAAGCGTTGCTTTTCTTTATAAAGGAGAGATAGTACATTCTCAAGTTGGCGGTATGGTTAAATTTAGTGGTGTTGATTATGTTAGTAATACTGGTTACACCTCACAAAGTTTTAAAGATAGGATTGAAAGTGCATCATCGGTTAGTTATCCAAAAGCGGTTTACGAAGAAAATGAATGTGTAAAACAATTTTTAGATGAATACGAATTGTATGAAGTTGATGAAGTAAGAATTGGAACAACTGAAGGATTAGAAACAATAAAAGTTATTACTGTTGACGAATGTAAATACGAACCAAAAAAAGTTGTGTTTATTAATCGATGGGGTGCTTTTCAAGATTTATGGTTCTTTAAAAAATCAGATGAAACTTTAGGTACAACAAGAGAGCAATTTAAGAAATCAAATACAGATGGTTTTTATGGAACAAATGAACATCAGAATGTAGCTTTCAATGTAAAATCAACAAAGAAAATAACACTTAATACTGGTTATGTAAGCGAAGAGTATAATGCACCAATGCAAGAGTTGTTGCAATCTGAATTGGTTTGGATGCGTGTTGATGGAAAGAACATACCAATGAATGTAGAAAGTAAAAACTTAAAATTTAAAACAAGTGTAAATGATAAGTTAGTTGATTACACAATAGAACTATCTTATTCTTTTGATGCTATAAACAACATTCGATAGATGCAAAATATACAACTATATATTGAGGGAGAAAGAGTTGATATGTTCAAGGATGAAACTGTTTCAATAACAGATACCATTCAGAACGTTAAAGATATTGGTAAGATATTCACAGCATTTTCAAGAACGTTTAGTTTACCAGCAAGTAAAACAAATAACAAGATATTTAAGCATTATTATAATTTTGATATAGTTGATGGTTTTGATGCAAGAATTAAAAAGGATTCTTATATCGAACTAAATAGTTTACCTTTTAAAGATGGTAAAATAAAACTTGAGGGAGTTGATTTAAAGGACAATAAACCACATACATATAGAATAACATTCTTTGGTAGTACAGTTACCTTAAAAGACCTATTAGGCGATGATAAACTACAATCTTTGGACTTAACTACATACGACAAAGAGTATAGTAATACTGCCGTTAGAAGTGCTTTAACATTTGACCCTACTACAAACGATGTAATTGTGCCTTTGATTTCTCACACAAAGAGGTTATTTTACGATAGTACTTCTGGACACGCACACGATGATTTGTTAAGTGGCAATTTATATTATGAAACTGGTAGTGGTCACAATCACGGAGTTCTTTGGAGTGATTTAAAATACGCTATTAGAGTTTCTAAAATAGTAGAAGCAATTGCAACAAAATATGGTCTTACTTTTAGTGATGACTTTTTCAATAGTTCAAATGAGCATTACTATAATTTATTTCTTTGGTTACACAGAAAGAAAGGGAATGTTGAAAATCTAACTGGTGTTAATCAATCAATTGTTGATGGTTGGCTTGGTACAATATCTCAACCAGTTGCAGCAACAGAAATGGTTAGTTCAACTACAATGAGAGTAAGTGGAGACCCAACAAGATACTTATCGTATAGCTTAACCTTTACATCAACAACAACAGATTCTTATAAAGTTTCTTTGCAAAAAGATGGGGTTGAGGTTTACAATACTGGTAGTATAACGCAAGGGGTTTTAATTGATGAATCAGATTTTGATATTCAAAGAGGGGATTATACTGTTTTTATAGAATCTTCAACTGATATAACTTTTTCTGAAATTGAATGGGATATAACATACAGACCATATGGCGGTGCTGATGAAAATGCAGTTTATCCAACTGGAACATATAATCACGTTAGTTTATTTGAATTTATTATTAGTCAACAAATACCAGAAATGAAAACTATTGATTTCTTAACTGGAATATTTAAAACGTTTAATTTGACTGCTTATATTGATAAAAATAGTGGAGATATAATTGTAAAAACTTTAGATGATTTTTATAATGATGGAGGTTCTTATGACATTACAAAATACGTTGACAATAGTAAAAGTTCTGTTAATATATCTTTGCCATATAGAGAAATAAATTTTGAACACGAAGACACAAAAACATTTTTAGCAGCAAACCATTCTCAAAAATTTGGTAAAACTTGGGGAAAAGAATCTTATGTAGGTGGCGAAAAATTAGATGGTGGAATCTATAATATTAAAACACCATTTTCACAATTAAAATATGAGCGTTTAGTAAATGAAAATAATAATTTAAATACAACTGTTCAAGTTGGTTATTATGTAGATGATAATCAAGAAAGTTATTTTGGTAAGCCGTTAATATTTTATCCTATTAGACAGTCAACAAATACTACAACTATTTCTTTTTTAACAGATGAAACAACACACGTTCAACAAACTATTTATAATATACCATCAAATAGTGTTTATTTAAGTAGAATGAGCGGAACACAAAACATAAACTTTTATGCAGAAGTAAATGAATATACTGGTTTAAATGATTTTACAGATACTTTATTTGAAGTGTTTTATAAAAACTATATAACAAGTGTATTTAATCCAAAGAACAGAATTACAAAAATAAGTGCTTACTTACCAATGAAAATATTATTAAATTATAGTTTAGCGGATAGGTTTATAATTGGAGACCATCAATATAAAATAAATTCTATAACAACAAATTTCAAGAATGGTAAATCTGAAATTGAATTATTAAATGACTTATGATAAAAGAAATATTAGATTTATTAAAGGATACAGATTGTAAGGCAGAGGTTGTGCAGTTAGCAAAGGGAAAAAATAAGTTTCCAGATAGTTTTAAAGAAATATTTACAAGACAAAAACAAGATATAAGATGGAAAAAATAGTTGTTGAATTACAAGCAAAAACAGACAAGGCATTAAAGGGAATTGATTCGGTTGCGAAAAGTGTTGAGGACTTAAATAAAGAAGTTGTTAGTTCAAATAAAGCAACAGAGAAATCTTTAAAGGGTGTTCAAGGTGCTTCAAAGAGTGCTGCAAAAGGAATCAAAGCTGTTGGTACAACTTTAAAGGCAATTGGTATTGGTTTAGTTATATCCGCATTAAGTAGCTTAAAAGAACTATTTTCTCAAAACCAGAAAGCGGTTGATTTATTTAATACAGTTTTTGAAACTGCTGCTATTGTTGTTGGAGAAGTTGTAAATGCTTTTACAAATATTTACGATGTATTAACACAATCAACAGACCAATTCGATGCACTTGGAAAGGTTATGAGTGGTATTCTAACATCTGTGTTAGCACCTTTTAAAATGGCTTTTTACGGCATTCAGTTAGGTATGCAAGCAGCACAATTAGCTTGGGAGGAATCCTTTTTTGGAGATGGCGACCCAAAAGAAATTAAAAGATTAAATGCTGCTATTTTAGAAACCAAAGACAATATGAAAGAAGTTGCTGATGAAGCAGTTGGTGCTGCGGTAACAATCTATAATAATTTCGGAGAAGCGGTTTCAGAGGTTGGTAAAGTTGGTTCAACAGTTATTGAAGAACTTGGAAAAGTAAGTGTTACTGCTGCTTACGATACTGCAAAAGCAAATGTTGATTTACAGAAATCTGCTGAATTAGCTGCTGCAAGACAAGGTTTAATCTTTGAAACTTTTGATAGACAAGCGGAAAAATTACGACAAATAAGAGATGATGAAACGAAGTCAATTGCGGAGCGTAAAAAAGCAAATGATGAATTACTTGTAAAGATTGCTGATGCTGAAAAAGGAATGTTAGCACAAGCACAAATGCAGTTAAGAGTTGCAAATGCTGACCTTAAAAGAGATAAAAACAATGTTGAATCACAAGTTGCACAGATAGAAGCTGTAAAAGAATTAGCAGCAGTTAGGGCACAAATTGAAGGTATTCGTTCAGAGCAAATGTCAAACGAAAATGCTCTTAATAAAGAATCTTTAGAGTTAACAAACGCAAGGTTAGAATCAGAATCTAATTTAAGCATCGAACAAAAAAGGTTTAATGCTGAACAAATAGAAGATGAACTTTTAAGGTTAACTAAATTAAAAGAAATTGATGAACTTGAAAAAGAACAAGAAACTTTAAGGTTAGAAGCTATCGTTGAAAATGCAAATGCTGGAACACAAGCAAAGATTGATGCTGAAATAGCATTGAATGAATTTACAGAACAATCAAGGCAAACAGATTTAACAAGAACAAAAGAGATTGCAAAGGCAAAAATAGACCTTGAAAAAGTACAAGAAGAAGCAACCAAGAAAAGGGTGCAAGGAACAATTGGAGCGTTGGGTTCATTGAGTTCTGTGCTTGGAGAAAGTACTGCTGCTGGAAAAGGTATGGCAATAGCAGCCGCAACAATGAATACCTATCAAGGTGTAACAGATGCATTAGCAGCAAAAACTTTTACTCCTTTTGATACTGCTTTAAAATTTGTAAATGCTGCTGGTATCTTATCAACTGGTTTAAAAACTGTTAAACAAATAACAGCGGTTAAAATACCAAATTCTGGGGGTGGCGGTTCTGCTCCATCTGGTAGTGGTGTTAGTATTCCATCTGCACCTCCAGCGTTTAATGTTGTTGGAGCAAGTGAAACAAGTCAATTGGCTGATTCTATCGGTTCACAATCACAAGAACCAACGAGGGCTTATGTAGTTTCTGCTGACGTTACAACTTCACAAGAAATGGATAGGAATACAATTGAAGGTGCATCAATTTAATTACAAACAAAATATAAAATATTAACTTAAAAGTATTATATAATTATGAAAATGATAGAATTAATTTTAGATGAAGATGAAGCTATTGGAGTTGAGGCAATTAGCGTTGTTGAAAATCCAGCAATTGAATCTGATTTTATAGCACTTAACAACCAAGAAATTAAACTTGCAGAAATAAACAAAGAGAAGCGTTTATTAATGGGTGCTTTATTAATACCACAGAAGCCGATATACAGAAGAAACGGAGAAGAAGAATACTATATATTCTTTTCAAAGAAAACAGTTGCAAGAGCATCTCAAATGTATTTACAGAATGGTAATCAATCACAATCAACATTAGAACACGATAAACAATTAAAAGGTTTAACATTAGTTGAAAGTTGGATAGTTGAAGACAAAGCAAAAGATAAAACTGCTTTGTATGGTTTGGATGTACCAGTTGGTACTTGGATGGGTTCTGTTAAAGTTGAGAATGAAGACCTTTGGAATGACTATGTGAAAACTGGTAAGGTAAAAGGTTTTTCAATTGAGGGATATTTTGCTGATAAGTTAGAGCGACCAAACGAAGAGTTAAAAGAAGATTTATCTGCTGAAGAAAAACTAATCAACGAACTTAAAAAAGCATTATCATAATGAGTAGAGCAGTTTATTGTAAGTGTAAAAATACATACTCAATTGAGTGTAAAACGAATCAAGGTAAAGAATGTAATGCACCCGAATATTGGAAGCAAGGAATCGGTAGAATAAA